>Ga0209138_1000329_pt1 | contig 48103 bp, 38 predicted proteins | sample SaaInl3SG_22_DNA_FD_184645 | JGI IMG/M metagenome (GOLD analysis project Ga0209138, IMG submission 184645) | Marine microbial communities from expanding oxygen minimum zones in the Saanich Inlet - ESP_153SG_22_DNA (SPAdes) (version 2) | ecosystem: Environmental > Aquatic > Marine > Intertidal...
GCTCCTTCCAGGTGAGCTGGTACATCCCTGCAGAAACATGACCGACTTGGACGGACCAACCGTCGGCGTGACGCTGAAACACCACTTCGCCTACATTCTGGCCGAGCATGTCTTTCATTCGGAGGTCGGAGACATTCGTGGGGTTGCTGTGGCGCAGGGTGAACCGATCAGTGGCGGGGTTGGGGAAGACGGACCACACGGCACGTGCTTCGGACACGCCCACGGTGGCGTCCATGCCGTCGCAGTCCTGGTCGATGCCGTCGTTCGCCACGTCGACCGCACCTGTGTAGATGGTCGCGTCGTTGTCGTTGCAATCGCCTTCGGAGGCCAGTTGGCCGTCTTGGTCGACGTCGATCTCGGTCAGCTCGGGCACGTCAAGGGCAACGTCGGTGTACACGTGGAATTCTCCGGGAGCGAACGGCATGGTGGCCTCGAGCTCGGTCACCTCCAGCGCTTCGCCAGACAGGTAGTCGTACCACGTGCCGACGTGGGTGAAACCGGGGACCATGTCGAGGGCCGAAGTCCGGTAGTTGCCGACCACAATGGCGTCGCCCTGAGTGTGTTCGAACATCATCCGCTTGCCAAACCCTTGGTCCACGTCCAACGAAAACCACGAAGCGTCCGGGCCGAAGGCAGGGTAGTCCCGCTTCAGCCGTCCCAGCGCCGCGCTCACGTCGTAAAGATGGCGGCGTTCTGGCTCGTCGTAGTAATCCCAGCGCACGGGTTTCGCCGCGACACGGCAGTCGGGATCGACGGTGACCCCGTCGCTGCACGTGTTGATGCTGTAATCGTATCCGAGCTCTTCAAATTGCCAAATCAGGCGCGGACCCGGCATAAGCACGTTGAAACCCATCGTCAATTGCTGGCGTCGCAAAGCGGTGATCAAGTCGCTCGCATCGTAGTCGTCCGTGCTGTTCCCAAATTGCAAACTCTTGTACATCACGCGTTCCTCGTCGTGGCTTTCGGCGTAGGCCACCGCGTGACGGTCGTCGTAGTTGTGGCTTTGGAAATTGGCCCAAGTGAGGTCGTTGCCGCTGTACCCCATGCTCGCCTCTTGGTAGCCATGCGTGGCGTTGGCCCAGAGCATGAAGCCTGCGGCATCGCCGTTTTGGCCGTTGTAATTGGCCAATTCAAATTCTTCCCCAAAATCGCACCAATGCTCCAAGATCATGTAGACGGAAGGGTCTTGGTTCCAGACGTGGTTGCCATACTCTTTCAGCCAACCAATGCGCTGGGCGCTGTACCCGCCGTTCACGCCGGATTGCTGAATGATCCCTTGCGTGAAGTCCCAGCGGAAACCGTCCACGTGGTAATTCTCCATCCAGTGGTCCAGACTGCGCTTGACGAAGTTGCGGGTCAAGGGGCTGCTGTGGTTCCAATCATAGAAGAAAGTCAAATCGTGGGGAGCCTCGACGTTGAACCAGGGGTTGTTGGGCAGAACCTCCCAATTTTCGAAGTACATCGTGATGAACGGGTTGGGTTGGTCCGCATGGTTGTAGACGACGTCTAGAATCACCGCAATCCCGCGCTCGTGGCACGCATTGACGAGGGACTTGAAGTGTTCTTTGGTGCCATACGCTTTGTCGACCGCGAAGTAGAAGGTGGGGTTGTAGCCCCAGCTGTCGTTGCCGTTGAATTCGTTGATGGGCATTAGTTCGATCGCCTGAACCCCGAGGTTTTCGAGGTAGTCGAGCGTGTCTTCAATGGCTTGGAAGGTGCGTGCATCGGTGAAATCGCGCACGAGCAACTCGTAAATCAAGAGGTTTTCCTGGTCCGGGCGAACGTAGCCTTCGTCTGTCCAATTGAAGGGAGCTTCGCCTGGGGTGAAGACGGAAACAGGACCGCTCGTGTGAATCCCGGGGTACGGCAACATGTCGGGGTACGTGGTGGAGGGAATCCAAGGGTCGCTCCACTGGTCGAGGATGATTTCCGCGTAGGCGTCCGGGTAGCGTTGGTCGTCCGGCAAGATGTGGTATTGGTAACGGTAAGGTTCTCCGGGGGTCAGTCCGGTCAATTCAATCCAAAAAGACTGCCCGTCCCCAGAGGCGTTCATCATGGAAGAGGACGTGATGGTCCAACCGTTGAAGTCCCCGACAGCAAACACAAAGTCCTTGTAGGGGGCACGCCACATCAAAATCACTGTGGAGTCGTTGACGTAATTGATGCCATCCACCACGCCGCTCGGTGGAGCGACGACAGGCGGTGTGTCGGGGAGGACGGCGAGCATGGCTTGGTCCGTGGAGGTGAGTCCGTCCGACGTCGCGGACACCGTCAATTGGTAGTCGCCTGCGACATCGAGCACGAGTTCGTGCGTCAGGACCGTTCCGGTCACCGCGGCCACTTCCTCTCCGTTGAGGCTAAGAGAAAGATCGGCTTCTTGGGTGGCCTGAGCGACCACGGTGTACGTCGAGCCCAGGGGTTCAACGCTCGAGACGGACACAGGACTCGTGAAGATCACCTCGAACGAGCCGTCGGAGATGTCGTAGAAGATGTCGCCTCCGTCCGCGGTCTTTCCAACCAACGACCCGTCCGCGTTGCGAAACACAAAGGCCAATTGCTCGATGGTGACCCCCTCTGGCACCCCGTAGTATTCGGCGAGGGTGAGCCCGTCAAAATCAAAGCTGTGCACCGTTCCTTCGAAAGGAAGAAGCACGTTTCCGTTGTTGGCCTGGCTGGTGTTGTTGCCGTTAGGCCAAGGGTTTTGGACGTATTGCCAGTCGGAGGGCGACGTGCTTTGCGATGTGATCACCCCGGTGTGCGCGTACACAAATGGACAAGGTGGGCAGGGTGGCTCTTCGTTCACCAGCGCCGCGTTGCCTTCCCCCAAATCGTAGTACAGGGTGACTTGGTCGTCCTGGGTGGGGAAAGGAGGGTCAGTCCACACGATTTGGCCCCAAGAGGCGGCCGTGCATATCGCTAGAAGAAGGAAGAGGGGGAATTTCATCGGAATGGAGGTCATGCGTCTTGCGTGAGTTTGGCGTCAAACGTGAACAGCTGTGCCGGCTTGTGCAGCACGCCTTCTTCCTTTTCATCGAGGGGAACCACGTGGTCCATGCGTTTGACGTTTTTGCGAAAATTCCGCTTGTCGAGCTTTTTGTCCAACACGATTTCGTGGAGCGTTTGGAGTTGGCGCAACGTAAATTTCTTGGGAAGCATCTCAAATCCGATGTGTTTCGATTCAAGCAGCTCGCGCAGGGTCGCCAAGGCCAAATCCGAGATGTCGTCGTGGTCAAACGCCAATTGGGGAAGCGATCCAACTTCCGTCCATTCGGCATCGCCCGCGAAGGAAGAAGCGCGCGGGGTGTGGTCGTGCAAGGACACCAAGCCGAAGTAGGCCACCGTCATCACCCGATTTTCCGGGTGCTCACGAAACGTCCGCAGCCATTGTTGGTCCTTCAGTCCCTTGACGCGATTGGGGTCGCCGAAGGCGTGGAATTGCTTCAGGTAAACGTTGTCCAAGCCCGTGAGCTCGTGGAGCACGCGCGAAGCTGCGTCCTCCAGGGATTCTTGTTCGTGTACAAAGTCTCCAGGCAAGGCCATTTGCAGTTCCTCTTCGGAAAGGGGGCCTTCTTCTGCGGTGCGCTGGTGGATGAGCAAAAGCTTCAACGCCTCGCCATCAAACCCAAACAACGCACAATCCACACTGACATCCATGATCGCAATAGGGTGTTGGTTTCACTCGGGGGAGCAAGATACACACTTGGTGTCTATTGTACACTTATGAAGGCATTGTGAACCAAAACTTGCACCGGTCATTCGGAAAATCGCTTGGTTTGACGCAAATTTGTGCGCCTTCAACACAAGGTTGTTTTCGCGACGAGTACACATCTGATGAAAAAAATTGCAGTCCTCACCTCGGGAGGCGACGCTCCGGGCATGAACGCAGCCATCCGCGCTGTCGTTCGTACAGCGGTGTTCCACGACATGGAAGTGGTGGGGGTATTTCAAGGCTACCAAGGATTGATCGACGGTGATTTCAAGCGACTGCACGTCCGATCGGTGGCCAAAATCCTTGGTCGCGGAGGCACCATTCTCAAGTCGGCGCGCTGCCAAGATTTTCACGAAGCAGAAGGTCGCAAACGCGCTCACGTCAACTTGGTGGAAGCAGGCATTGACGGCCTGGTGGTGATTGGCGGAAACGGAACCTTCACCGGAGCCATGAAATTCGGCCGCGAAACGGGCTTTCCCGTGGTGGGCTTGCCGGGCACCATCGACAACGACCTGAGCGGATCGGATTCCACGATTGGATTCGACACCGCCATCAACACGGTCGTCGACGCTGTTGATAAGATTCGCGACACCGCAGACAGCCACAACCGGCTCTTCTTCGTGGAGGTGATGGGCCGTGACAGCGGCTTCATCGCGTTGAAGTCAGGAATCGCCACCGGCGCGGTAGCGGTCATGACTCCTGAAATGGGCATGAGCATCGACGACCTCGTCGCGGTCCTCGCGGCGGGGGAACAAAGCAACAAGACCAGCAGCATTGTCATCGTTGCCGAAGGTGATCCCAACGGCGGAGCCTACGAAATCGCCAAGCGAGTTCAAGCCAAAAACGACACCTACGAAACCCGAATCACCGTCCTCGGTCACCTTCAGCGTGGCGGAAGCCCGTCGTGTTTCGACCGCGTGTTGGCTTCCCGACTTGGCGTTGCAGCGGTGGAAGCTTTGCGCCAGGGACACACCGATGTCATGGCTGGCGTGATCAACGACCGCATCGAGCTGACGCCGTTTCAGATGGCCATCAGCAACAAGAGCACAATCAACGAAGACGAGGTGCGCATCGCTCGCATTTTGTCCATCTAACTACGAACACACTACACACCTACACTTCTATGAAGCGCATTGCAATCAATGGATTTGGCCGCATCGGCCGCTTGGCTTTCCGTCAAATGGCGAACCGCCCAGACCTCCAAGTCGTGGCCATCAACGACCTCACCGACGTCGAGACGTTGGCTCATTTGTTGAAGTACGACAGCATCCACGGTCTGTTCCAAGGCGAGGTGTCCGTGTCGAATGGAAACTTGGTGGTGAACGGCACGGAAATCCAAATCTCGGCCGAGCGCAATCCTGCGGACTTGCCATGGGGTGCGATGAACGTCGATTTGGTGGTGGAGTCTACAGGTGTCTTCGCCGACGCGGATAAGGCGTCTGCACACTTGACGGCTGGTGCGGGCAAGGTCATCATCTCGGCGCCTGCGAAGGGCGATTTGAAGACCATTGTACTCGGCGTGAATGACGAGATCTTGACCAGCGACGACCGCATTGTGAGCAACGCGTCGTGCACGACGAACTGCTTGGCGCCGATGGCCAAAGTGTTGAACGACACGTTTGGCCTGGAAAAAGGCTACATCACGACGGTCCACGCCTACACGGCAGACCAACGGCTCCAGGATGCACCACACAAGGATTTGCGTCGTGCCCGTGCCGCAGCGTTAAGCATGATTCCAACGTCGACGGGCGCTGCGAAGGCGGTGGGTTTGGTGTTGCCTGAGTTGGCGGGCAAGCTTGACGGCATGGCCGTTCGCGTTCCCACTCCGACCGGTTCGGTGACGGACTTGACGGCCGTGTTGAAGAAGGAAGCCACGGCTGACGAGGTGAACGCAGCATTGAAGGCTGCTGCTGAAGGGCCGATGAAGGGCATCCTCCAGTACTGCATAGACCCGATTGTCAGCGTGGACATCGTGGGCAACACGCACAGCTGCATTTTGGACGCGGCCTTGACGAAGTGCTCAGGCACCTTGGTGAAGGTCTTTGGTTGGTACGACAACGAAGCCGGTTACGCCACACGTGTGGTGGACTTGGCGGCGCGTCTCGCGTAAGTTTCAAGTTGTGCGGATTCTGATTGCGGACAGCGGGTCGACCAAGTGCGATTGGTTGGCCATCACGGAACATGGGCAGGAGCTCGGTGAATTCCACACGATGGGCTTCAATCCATACTTCCACGATGCGGACTTGGTGGAGCGTGAAATGCGCACCAATGCCCAAGCCATGTCCGTGGCTGGAGAGGTCGACCAGGTGTATTTCTATGGTGCAGGATCGAGCTCTCCGGAGCTGTGTGAGGTGATTGCAGAGGGCCTTCGACGCGTTTTCCCTCAGGCTCGCGTTCACGTCGGGCATGACCTTGATGGAGCTGCGTACAGCACGTACACTGGAGAATCGGCAGTCACATGCATTCTCGGCACGGGCAGCAACAGCTGCATGTTTGACGGGGAATACGTGCGGGAAGAAGTGCCGGCGTTGGCCTACATCTTAGGAGATGAGGGAAGCGGGTCTTGGTTTGGGAAGAAGCTTCTCGCGTCCTTCTTGTACCACCAACTCCCCACGGAGATTCACGAGGACTTCGAGGACCAATATGGGCTGGACAAATTGTCCATCACCAAGCGCGTCTACCAGGAGCCCGACGCCAACGTGTTCTTGGCAAGCTTCATGACGTTTCTCGGTCGGCACAAGACGCACCCTTACGTGGAGGCTTGGCTCGACGAAGGCTTCAAGGCCTTCCTTGACGTGCACGTCGCTTGCTTTGAAGGAGCACAAGGAATGCCGATCCACTTTGTGGGGAGTGTGGCCTACCATTTTCAAGACGCCTTGAAAAAGGCATGTGTCGATCGCGGCTACCGGGTGGGGAACATCATCAAAAAGCCCATAGACGGCTTAGCCCAGTATCACGTTCAATTCATTTTGCAGCAGCCATGAGCTTGGAGTTGAAAGGGTGCCTGTTTGACATGGACGGAGTGATTGTCGACTCCGCGGCGCATCACTTTGTGGCCTGGAAGCGCCTGGCGGACGAACTCAGCATTCCCTTCACCGAAGAAGACAACCATGCGTTGAAGGGCTTGAGTCGGGTAGATAGCCTCGATCACATCCTGCGGATGGGGCATTTGCTGTTGGACGAGAAGACCAAGCTCAAGCTGATGGCCCAAAAAAACGCGTGGTACCTCGACCTCATCAAGGGCATGCGCGCCAAAGACATCTTGCCTGGTGCGCGTGAACTCATCGAAGAATTGGTCGCGGATGGAATCAAGGTTGGGTTGGGCAGTTCGAGTCGCAATGCCCAACTCATCCTCGACAACGTTGGCCTCACGCCATTGTTTGACGCGGTCGTGGATGGCAACCACATTACCTTGAGCAAGCCCGATCCAGAAGTGTTCTTGAAGGGCGCTCATTCTCTTGGGTTGAGGCCAAGTGAGATTGTGGTGTTTGAAGATGCTGAATCCGGGGTGAAGGCGGCCAAGAGCGGTGGTTTTTTTGCCGTCGGGGTCGGAAGTGAGAAACAGCTTGGTCACGCCGATGTGGTGGTCCCAAGCATGGAAGGGGTGACCCTTCAACAATTGAAATCCTGGGTGCATCCGGCGTGATTCACCCGCAATTCGAGCAGGATGAATCGGTATTTGACTTCAGAAGGATGGCGTGTTGTTGAGAAGGGGTTTGACCCCGCCAACATGCGAAGCTCCGAGAGCATTTTTTCGCTTGGCAACGGGCGGTTTGGGCAACGTGCGAATCACGAAGAAGGATATTCCGGCGACCACATGCTTGGGAGTTATGTGGGAGGTGTTTATTACCCCGATCGCACGAAGGTGGGATGGTGGAAGAACGGGTACCCCGAGTATTTCGCCAAAGTGCTCAACGCGACGAATTGGACGCACGTTGGCATCGTTGTGAACGGTTGCGCCTTGGACTTGGCCAAAGCCATTCGCCTGAATGCCTTTGAACGGGTGTTGGACATGCGCCAAGGCGTCTTGCAGCGCAAGGTGGAGGTCGAGATGGAAGCAGGGGTCTGCGTGCGATTGGAAACGGAGCGATTCATCAACATGGCCCGGCCTAACAGGGCTGCAATTCGAGTGACCGTAACCCCTTTGAGTGGAGTGGAGTCCTTGGTCTTGGAGCCACGTCTCGACGGCGGGGTCACCAACGAAGACACCAATTGGGACGATGCGTTTTGGCGACACGATTCCCAAGATTCGGATACGGCGAAAGCGACTTCGGTGTTGGTGAACACCACGGAAAAGACGTCATTCACGGTGGGCGTTGGTCAGGCCTTGGAGCTGGACGGGGCGACATGGGAAGTGCAAGAAGGAGAAAAGTGGACTGGTTTGGCGGCCACTTGTGAGGGGTCACGTGCGGTGATGCTCACCAAGCACGTCGGGTTGGTCAGTTCGCTGCATGAACTCCCTGAAGCTTGTGGGGATGCAGCATTGGCAGAAGCCAAGGCGGGTCGTGCTGAAGGTTACGAAGCGGAGAGAGCAGCGCATGTGAAGGCATGGGAAAACATTTGGGCGCTTGGAGATATCGTCATTGAGGGAGACCTCGAGGCGCAGCAAGCCATCCGTTTCAACATCTTCCATTTGAATCAAACCTACCGCGGAGACGATGCGCGATTGAACGTAGGGCCGAAAGGATTTACCGGGGAGAAATACGGCGGAGCCTCATATTGGGATACCGAAGCGTACTGTTTGCCCTTCTACCTGGCCACCCATCCTCCTCACGTGGCGGAGCACTTGCTTCGCTACCGCCACAACCAACTCGGAAAGGCCATCGAAAATGCGGCGAAGTTGGGCTTCAAAGACGGCGCTGCATTGTACCCCATGGTCACCATGAATGGGGAGGAGTGCCACAACGAATGGGAGATCACCTTTGAGGAGATTCATCGCAACGGAGCCATGGTGTTGGCCCTGCGCAACCATGCGGAATACACTGGAGACGACACGTATTTGAGTCGGGAGGGTGTGGCGGTGGCAGTGGCGGTTGCTCGTTTCTGGGCACAGCGCGTGCATTGGTCCGAGAACCGCAAGGCCTTCGTCATGCTCGGCGTCACGGGCCCCAACGAGTACGAGAACAACGTCAACAACAATTGGTACACCAATTACCTCGCGGCGTGGTGTTTGCGTTACGCGGCGGGTTTGGTGTCTCGCTTCGATTGCGATGTTCCAACCGAGGAGTGCGATTCGTGGATGGATATCGCCAACCGCATGTGCCTCCCTCAGCGACAAGGAACCCAAGTCCGATTGCAACAAGACGGCTTCCTGGACAAGGATCTGCGCCCAGCAGATTCGTTGGAAGCGTCGGATCGTCCCATCAACCAAGTGTGGTCGTGGGACCGAATTCTCAGGTCGTGTTTCATCAAGCAGGCCGACGTCCTTCAGGGTTTCTATTTTTTCCCTGACGACTTCTCCGAAGAAGAGCTCCGAGACAATTTTGACTTCTATGAACCGATGACGGTGCATGAAAGCAGCTTGTCGCCGTGCGTGCACGCCATCCTTGCTGCGCGCTTGGGCATGGAGGACAAAGCGGTGGAGATGTACTTGCGCACGGCACGCTTGGACTTGGACGATTACAACGCCGAGGCCTATCAGGGCTTGCACATCACGTCGATGGCGGGGACGTGGATGAGCGTGGTCGAGGGTTTCGGCGGGTTCCGTGTTCGCGACGGCGTGCCGCACTTCAATACCATGCTCCCCTCATCTTGGAATGCGTATGCATTCAAATTGCGCTTCCGTGGGCGCACGTTGGAAGTCCGAGTCGCACCCGAGGGAGTCGTCGTGACCCGTCTGGAAGGCGATGCGCTTTCCGTGGTGGTCAACGGCGAGTCCCGCGAGATCTGACGGTCAATCCGCCCAACTGCTGTTGTCGGTCCCGGGAGATCCGCCCAAGGCGTTGGAACCGATCCATGCGTCGGGCTGAGCATTGTCCCAGCCCGTACCCTTCCATTCGAGTGAGGCTCCCGCGCCGTCTGCCTCGTTGGTCCATCCGCCAGTGTCGCTGTACGTCACCACGTCAGCTTCCGTGCCGTCCGGACGCAAGAGACGTAGGGTTTCGCCGCTGTTGTGAAGGCTCGATGAGCCCGACCAGGGAATCAATGTGACAAAGGGCCCGAGCAAGGCCTTGTACGTGGTCGTGTCGTTGACGGTAAGAAGGAAGCCACCCGCCTCGACGACGGTTCCTTCGGGGATGGCGGCGTCAATGCCGTCCGCAAGGACCCATCCACTCAAGTCAATGGCAAAGGGGTGAGGGTTCATCAACTCGACGAATTCGAATTCGCTGTCAGCTCCTTGTTGGGTGCTCGGGTTGTAATGGATTTCGGAAATGACGGGATCGTCCCAAGCGGCTTCGTCGCAACTCGTCCCGAAATCGGCAAGCAGGATCAACAGGTCATCGTTGTCGATGGTGGCGTTTCCATTGAGGTCAGCTTCGCATTGTCCCCAACTCAAGAAGGGGGCAAGCCCCAAACTCACGACCGACCATGCGCAGACATTTAAAAAGGAGTGTTGCATGTGTTTTTGCCGGCAAGAAGCGCCGAGCAAGGGCCACACACGTCTTGAACTTGGCAGCCGTAGGTTGGCAGTTTACGGCTGCCAGTCGAGCGTCACAGGGCAGTGATCGCTTCCGTGCACGTCGTTGAGAATGTCGGGGTTCGCGACCGCATCAAGAGCGCGTTCGCTGACGAGCATGTAGTCGAGACGCCAGCCCACATTCTTCTCACGTGCGCCTCCTCGGTAGCTCCACCAGGAATATTTGACCGTGTCGGGGTGGGCCTGGCGCCACGTGTCGACAAAGCCAGCTTCGAGAAGGGCCGTCATGCCGTCGATTTCTTGCTGGGTGTAGCCAGGGGTCTTGTTGTAGTTCGCGTCGGGACGGGCCAAATCAATGGGCGCGTGCGCCACGTTCAAGTCGCCACAGCACACCACAGGTTTGTCGGCGTCGAGTTCCTTGAGGTAATCCCGAAACGCCGTGTCCCATTCGCCACGGAACGGCAACCGCTTGAGGCCAGAGCTGGCGTTGGGCGTGTATACCGTGACGAAGTGAAAGTCGGGAAACTCCAGCCGAAGCACGCGTCCTTCTTGGTCGAGATGCGCTACGCCAATGCCCGCTTGAACGCTCAGCGGGGACGTCTTGGTCAGAACGGCCGTTCCTGAATACCCTTTCTTGATGGCGGAGCTTGAGAACACTTCGTACGTGTCCCAGCCAAACAACGCTTCTCGGACCTGATCGTCCTGGGCTTTGGTTTCTTGAAGGCCGATGACGTCGGGCGCCAGGGCTTCCATTTGGTCGGTGAATCCTTTTTTCGCCACGGCGCGAAGGCCGTTGACGTTCCAACTCATCAATCGCATGACGGGAAGAGGGCATCTGGGCGTTGGGCCCAACGCGCCGCAAGGTCCAAGACTTCGTTCAAGGAACCTTGTGCGAGCAGGGTGTCGCCGGTTTGGTAGAGGTGATTGAGGTAGGCCTCGCCCGTTTGGAATTCAGACGAAGGCTCCATGTTCAGGAACTGGGACGCATCCGGGCAGGGGTGGATGTGCATCAGGGTGTAGCCTTGACTTTCCGGGTCAAACCCGGCAACCAACATTCCTTCCACGTCGTGCCCGAGCTCCACAGGAACAGGCAAGCGCAGGAAAAACGCACTCCAGGGCCCCATGTAGCCCATGCTGAAGTAGGGGTAGAGCCAGGTCTTGGGATTCATCCCGAGCTCCGTTAGTCCTTCAGTCAATGATTCTGTCGCTTTTCGAATGTGGTACGACGTCGTGGTGTTGGGCTTGAAGTTTTCGAGTTTGGCCCATCTCTTGTTGGCGGTGTAGTGCTCCATCGCGCCCAATTTCAACTTGTAGTCGAACCCGGATTGTTGGTCCAAAATGTACCCAGGGTAAAACCACTTTCGACCGGTTCTCAATCCGTATTCCGCCTCCTTGAGCAAGGTGTACGTTCCCAAGCTGTACTTGGTGTAAGCTTCGTCGTACAAGCCCAACAAACTCGCCATGCTTTGTTCGCCGAGGTCGAAATAGCTGACGGCAATCAGGCGGTCGCCGTCGTAGACGCACACCTCCCGGGTGTCAAAGACCGTTCCCTGAAATCCCGCGCTCAGGTATTCCGTGAGGGTGTTGTGAATGAAGCCCTTGAAGCGTTGTTTGTGCTGAGCATACAACGCTTCTTTGTTCGCGTTGGGTTGGGCGTGCCCATACGTGACCGTAAAGCGGTTTTCCACCCGGCGCATCGTTTTGCGCTGGCGCGCCGTGGGCGAGAACTGCTCCAAGTTCATGCGGATGTTCACCACGCTGAAGAGCTTCTCGTCGATGCAGAGCAGGTCCATTTTGTAGAGCATCACAGACCCGCGAAACCAACCTGAGGCGAGGTACTGATCGTACCGAGCGCGTGAGAGGCTTCGGGGGAAATGCGTTTGGACGAGCATGGGCCTAAGGTACGGGTCAGCCGGTCACAGCCAACGTTGGACGGTACGCGCAAGCCACAAACTCCGCGGTCCAAATGGAGGGAACGTCAACGGCAAAATGTTGTGGCGCGACCGCTGTCGAATCACCGAACGTGCGTTGGAAAATGCTTTGAATCCTTCGTGGCCTCCGGTGCGGCCCATGCCGCTCGTCTGGATGCCCCCAAAAGGCAGCTCGGGCTGCGCCACTTGCAAAATCACTTCGTTGATGCCTGTCGTTCCAGCAGGGTTGGTGCGCATCCAGCGGTCCACGGCTTCGGAGTCCTTCGAGAAGAAATACATGGCCAGCGGATGCGGATTCGCGGAAACGACGCGGTCCACTTCAGCCGGGTCGCTCCATCGCATCACCGGCAAAACCGGACCAAAAATCTCCTCCTGCATGACCTTCATGTCCAACGTCACGCCGTCGAGTACCGTGGGGGCGATGCGACGTTGAGACGCGTCCCACGTGCCGCCGTGGATCACGACGGCGCCCTTGCTCACGGCGTCTTCGATGAGGCCCACAACCCGGGCGAAGTGAGGATCGTTGACCATCTTCGAACGGTCGGCGTTGTTCAGTTGCTCTTCCGCACTGGCGCCGTACATCTCCGCGATGCGCTTCCCGACTTCCCCCAAGAACCGGTCCGCGATGCGGTCCTCCACGAGCGCGTAGTCCGGCGCGATGCACACTTGCCCGTTGTTCAGGCATTTCCCCCAGGCCAAACGTCGGCTCGCGTCCACCAAATGCGCCGTCGCATCCACCACGGCCGGACTTTTTCCGCCCAACTCCAGCGTCACGGAGGCGAGGTTTTCCGCCGCAGCCTTCATCACCTTCTTGCCAATGTTGGTTCCACCGGTGAAACAAATGTGCTGGAAGGGCAGGGTGGTGAGGTGGGCGCTGACGTCCGGGCCGCCCAGCACCACCGTGGCCACCTCGGGCGGCACGGCCTCCGCCACAATGGCCGCAAGGACCTGGGACGTTTCCGGGGTGTGCTCCGAGGGCTTGAGGATCACCCGGTTCCCCGCCGCCAGGGCACTCACCAACGGGCGAAGCGTCAAAATCACGGGGAAATTCCAGGGCGAGATGACGAGCACCTGGCCCTTGGGTTCCGGTTGGACGTAAGACTCGGTGCCCAACATGGCCAGGGGGGTGGAAGTGGATTTGGGTGCCATCCATCCCCGCAAGTGCTTCCGCGCGTACGCGATTTCCGCCTTCACAGGGAACATCTCCTGCAAATGCACCTCCTCCCGAGGTTTGCCCAAATCCGCAGCCAGCGCCGCCACCAGCTTGTCTTCGTGGTTCAAGACGGCATTCCAAAGGGACTTCAGCATGAGTCGCCGCTCGGAAGCGGTGGGCACGTCGCCGAGGGCATTTCGCTGACGGTCAAAGGCGGATTGAAGGTGTTCCATGGGCAGGGAAACAAAGTAAGGGAAGGACGCCCCGTTTTGTTCACCCCGTTTTTGGTTCACCTGCTCCGGAGCAGGAGGTGCTCGAACGTCTCCAGCACTTGTGGCATCAGCGCGTCGGCCACGCCGTTTTCCAACACGAAGTCGGATTGGGCCACCCGCAGTTCTCGCGACCATTGACGATTCAAGCGCGCCCGGATGTCCGCCACGGAAGGGACGGACTCGCCGCTTTTCGCAGCCCTGGCTCTTGCGCGATTGACGCGCATGGCTTCGTCCGCTTCCACTGTCACCACCACGTCGCAGGTCAGGTGGCTTCCGGACTCGAAGAGAATGGCCGCCTCGCGAACGACGATGGAAGTGGACGTGTTGGTGGCGATGCGCTCGAACCAACGCTCGAATTCGCGTGCGACAGCGGGATGAACTTGGGCTTCGAGCCAAGCCATTTCCGCCGGGTCGTGAAACACCCGCTGCGCGACTTCAGCGCGCACGAGGTCTACAGCTCGTCCCGTTTCGTCCCTCAGCGCCACAGCATCTCCCCACCGGGCGATCGCAGCCTCCCGAAGTGCAGGGTCGGTGCGGTACAGGTTTTTGGCTGCCGCGTCCGCATCCCACACCTCGGCCCCCAGAGCCTTGAACATGCGAGCCACGGTGCTTTTCCCCGCCGCCATGCCGCCGGTCAGGCCGACCACAAGGGGCCGCCCGAGGCGAGAGGCACGAGCGGAAGGGGAGGAAGTGTCGTGGCGGTCGTTCACCCTGCAAAGGTGCACTTTCTTCACACGTTGCCCACCTCGTGCGGCAAATGGCCCTCGCTTGCAGACCTTTGCCCCATGTCCCACATCCTTGCACCTTCGCTTCTTGCGGCCGATTTCGCCAACCTCCAACGCGACGTGGAATTGGTGAACGCCTCCGCCGCCCAGTGGTTTCACCTTGACGTCATGGACGGCGTGTTTGTGCCCAACATCAGTTTTGGCATGCCCGTGATGGAAGCCATTGCGCGCCATGCCAAGAAGCCGCTCGACGTGCACTTGATGATTGTGGATCCCGACCGCTACATCCAAACCTTCGCCGACCTCGGCGCCGATGTTCTGACGGTCCACGCGGAGGCATGCACGCATTTGCATCGAACGCTTGGCGCGATTCGCGCGGCCGGCATGAAAGCGGGCGTCGCCTTGAACCCGCACACGCCAGTGGAGTCGATTCGCGACGTGGCGAACGACCTGGATTTGGTGTGTTTGATGAGCGTGAATCCCGGTTTTGGAGGCCAGTCGTTCATTGAGCGTACGTATGCCAAAACCCGCGCCCTCCGAGCCATGCTCCTCGAAGAAGGGTCGGTCGAAGCTCACATTGAAATCGACGGCGGCGTCGGCCTGGGCAATGCAAAAGCCCTTGTGGAAGCTGGTGCTGACGTTCTCGTGGCAGGCTCCTCGGTGTTCCGGGCCCCAGATCCGATGCAAGCGGCACTCGATTTGGCCACCCTTTAATCGCTGTTCAAGTCGATGAGGACTGGCCTGTTTGGCGCGGTGAGCAAGGAAGGCGCTTCTGTGTCGGGGGCGTCCTTGATGGCTGCGGGAGCCTGGCACTGCGCATTCGGCCTCGTCGTTCCTGCTCACCGCGTGCAGCGTGCCGTGCTTCGTCGACGGTCTTCGACGCTTTATGGGCTGCACGGCGTTTGGCTCAATGCTCCGAGCGAAGATTGGGAGGGTGAAAGCCACGCTGACGTTGTGCTCGAAACGGTCTCAAGTCCTTCGTCGTTCGAGCACGTAGAGGGTCCGTTGCATGGATGTTCGTGGAACGAGGACACGCACGCGCTTTTGCTTCACGCGGATTTTGCGCGGCAGCACCCGCTGTTTTGGCACCTTCACCCGGATGGACTGTTGTTCGCGTTCAGCGTCGACCGGCTTGTGGAGTTGATGAAGGACAACGGTTTGGCCGTGGACCCCAATCCGGAGGGAGCCGCGATGCTCCTCACGTACGGCTCCATCTTGGGAGACCAAACCTTGGTTCGTGGCGTCCACAAACTCATGCCGGGATGCACCTTGATCTGGACTCCTGAAGGTTGCCGCATGGAGCCACGGACGGCACTGCATCAGATTCCCCGGGATCTCCGCGACGAAAGGGAAGCCATCGAGGCCTTGGATGCGGCGTTCAACGGGTCCATTCTAGCCATGGTCGAGGCCAACCGCCAAGCCCAATGCGTCCAGCACAACCTCCTGAGCGGCGGTCTGGATTCGAGGCTTGTGACCTTGGCAACGTCTCGGGTGGAACCGGGTGCCTCGTGCCTCTGTTTTTCCGCAAAAGGCTACCTCGATCACACGCTCAGCGAACGCATCGCGAACGACTTCGCGTTGGGGTACCGTTTCCACGATTTGTCGGAGGGCCAATACATGATGGAAACAGCATCCGTTTGGGAATATGACGGATGCGTGAATTACCTCGCGAGTGCCCATCACCGGGCAGCTTTGACGAAAGCAGTGCTGCCCAAATTGGGGTTGCTGGCATCAGGCCAAGGGGCCAACGTCTTGCTGACCGACGATCACCCTTGGGATGCCACGGGGGAGGAGGTTCTCGCCGGGTTTGAAATGTACGACGGGGTTTTGATGCTGGCGAAACAACCCGCTCTGGCGGCCTGGCAATCGTGCCCCAATCCTCAAGTGTTCAAGGTGCTCCATCGCGGTTTTTTGTACACCAATTCTGGCGCGTACAGCACGGCGGACTTTGGCGTGCTTTGGTCGCCGTTCACTTCCCAAGCCTTTGTCCAAACAGCGCTACGCCTCACTCCTGAATTGATTCGTCGACAATGGGTCTACCTCGCTTGGATGGCCCAGCGTTTTCCTCGAGCGTTGGATTACGCGTGGGAGCGGTACGGAGTGCCTCCAGTGCAAGGATGGCGTTTGCGCTTGGCTCAAGTTTGGGCGAAGGTTCATGCCAAGCTCGGCAAGATGTGGCCCGTGTTGGCGCCGCAATCGATGTCTCCCATCCAGTCGTGGTTCGAATCCTCTCCAGAAATTCAAGACTTTTATCGCAAGACCTTTCGTCAGCATCGGGAATGGTTGGCCCTGCATCCCTCAGTGCGCGAAGCGGTCGAGCGGGATTACGAGACCATGTCAGTGATGAACAAGGCATCTGTGTTGACTCTTCTGCTGGCATCCAAATCTTGGTTTGAGAAGTGAGTTCGGTGGCCTACATACGCACGTTTTTCCAACGCAGCGGGCATTGGATGATGGCGGCCAACGTGGTCACCAAGCTTTTGGGTTTTGCGGCGGTTGTCTTCGTGACCCGTCACACCTCAGAAGCGGAGTACGGAGCGTATTCCTACGCCATGAATTTGGTGGGGGCGGTCGTGCCATTCATGGGGCTTGGAGCCTACCAGGCCTTTCTTCGTTACGCCTCCGATGCGCAGGGTCAACTGGCGAAAAGGAACCTCTACGAATACGCCTTCACGCGTGGGACCTTGTTCTCTCTCGCCTTGGTCGGCGTCTTGCAACTTGCGGCTCCTTGGGTCTGCAGCGCCATCCCGGAGAGCGTGTTGGCCTTCCGCGTGTTGGCTTTTGTGGTCCTCACCACGTTGGTGATGGAATACGTCAAGAGCTACGCACGCGCCATCCATCTGAACCACCTGTCAGCCAGGGTGGATGTGACGTACGCCATTTTGTTGGTGGCGGGAACCCTGCTTTTCACCCAAGGCATAGGCATCCTGGGTTATGCATTGGCGGTGGTGCTTGCTCCTGTGTTGGCGGCAGCTTCGGTGGCCTGGAAATTGGGGGTTCTGCGCTTCAGGTGGGGCCGTTTGGGCAACGGCTGTGGTGGATTCTGGTCGTACGGGCTATTCACCACAGCAGGCGCGTTGCTTGCCCAGTTGTTCTATTCCGTGGACGTCTTCCTCATTGGTCATTTTGTTGGTGAAAAAGCGACGGCGGTGGCCGTCTACCGTGTGGCCTTATTGATCCCCATGGCCACGGCGGTTCTGCCCATATCCGTGGCTGCCACAGATTTCGTCAAAAATTCTGCCAACAAACACAACCCCTTGGCATTGAGAGCCTACATGTTCGACTATTGGAAGACGTTTGGGGTGATGTCCTTGGTTTCCTTGAGTGTGCTCGCATGGTTGGCTCCTTGGCTTTTGCGGGTGTTTGGTGAAGGCTATGTGGAAGGAGCTTCTGCAATGCGGCTATTCCTGGTCGGAAGCTTGGGTTCGCATCTTCTCCGCGTGCCCTTCGGTCATCTGCTTTCGGCGGTTGGACGAGCCGACTGGAACACGTACGTCAACGCCGTGGTGCTGGTCCTCACCGTGATGGCGTGCGCGTGGGCCATTCCCCAATGGGGGATTCACGGCGCTGCGGGGGCGATGGCGGCCATGCTTTGGCTCAGCGGGGCCTTGTATGCGGCCATGTTTAGGGTTCACTTGAAGCGTCAGAGGCAAGATTGACCCACCGCAGTCAAGAGCACAAGCAAATCGGAAATGGTCACGCTTTGGTCTCCGTCCAAATCCCCGGCACACCCTTGAGAGCATCCAAGCGCACTCAACAGGGGCAACACGTCTGAAGCCCCCACGTGACCGTCGAGGTCCAAGTCGCCTGTCAACGCATTGAGTTCGACGTGGTGGGTGGTGTGACACAGTTCGATGTCACCCCAAAACACGACCATGGAAACGTCTCCATGTTCCGTACTCCAAGGCAATTCAGGGTCGTAGGTCTCACCCGTCTCGTCGGTCCAAACGACAGTGAATTCCTGAGAGACAGGAACAAACAGTTGGAGTTCGGTGGAAGTGGAACAGACGTTGTGCGCGACCTCATTGTCGGGACAGAGGGCATGGCCTTCCACAAGCAAGTGCGTTTCCATCGGTTGGAGCTGGTGCAATTCTGCATCGAACGATTCGTGCAATCCCGATGGCCAAAGCACCGTCACCGATTCCAAATCATGCATCCCCAAACCAAACAGCTCCACTTCGTTCTCCTGACTCAAGTAATTCTCTCCTGCGTGGGTGTATCTGGATTGAATGAAGCCGTCTGACGTCGCCAGATTGATGCGGCTGCCCACGGCCGGTCGGTTGCTCAAAGTGCCGCGGAGTTCAATCCCTACGCTGGAATTGCCGTTGTCGAAACCGCCATTCAGCCAAACTCGAACGGCATGGTTTCCAATGTTGTGCATCACAAAATCGATCCACCCGTTCCCGTCAAAATCGGCGGATGCCACCACATGGGAGTTGAGGTAATCGATGTCGTAAACGTCAGTACCAAAAGGCATGAACATGTGCCCACCGATATGCCCGGTGTTTTGGTACAAGTAATTGATGCCATAAGGTTCAAGGAAATGGTGTTCAGTCACGAACAAATCCAAGTCCGTGTCGTTGTCGACATCCATCCAAAGTGCACCCCAGCAATAGCGGTCCATTTCCAATTCGTAATCCTGGGCGGCTTGTTGGAAGGTCCCCGATTCAGAACCGACGAGAAGCTTCGAGCCAAGACCATCACCTCCGAAGGGGGTGTTGGTCAAAAAGAGGTCTTGGTGTGTGTCTTGGTTAAAGTCTCCCAGGGTGGCTGTCATGCAGTCGATGACGAGGTCAGCACTGTATTCCGACGCGACGTCCAAGAAGGTGCCATCTCCTTGATTGTGGAACAGCGAATTGGCTCCGTTTTTGTCGTTGATCACGAAAACATCTTGCCACCCATCGCCGTTGTGATCCCACCAGATGCTTTGAAAACTCAGCCGCAGATGAACGTCCATGCCTGAAGATGCCGTGACGTTGGTGAAGGTCAAGTTTCCGTCGTTCCGCAAGAGAACATTTCGATCGGAGGCGCCACCGTTGAGCGGGAATTCCAGATAGCGGCACAAATGCAAATCGAGGTCGCCGTCGTTGTCCATGTCGCCAAACGAAACTCCTGCAGCTTCGGTTTGATCTTGAGGGAGTTGCGTTCCTTGGGTGACGTCCGTAAATGAACTGTTTCCGTCGTTTCGGAGCAAACCGCAGCGGCCAGAGTCTTCTTGAATGAAAAGATCATCGTCGCCGTCGTTGTCCAAATCAATCCAAATGAGCGCTTTGACTTCACTCTGCATCTCCCAAGGCAATGGAAATGCCAACAATCCAGCACCCTCTTGATTGACATACGTTCGAAGGGCGCCGTCTGTCGTGCCGCAGGTAATGTCAGGCCAGCCGTCGTTGTTCCAATCCGCTGTGCTGACCGCTGCGCCATAAATGCCGTCCCAATCGTACTGGACAAGGCCCCAGCTGGCAGCGACATTTTGGAACACTTGTCCGTGACTCATTGACGCTGGCATAGTGGCCAACACGGCGGAAAGGAGGTGGACGGCGAAGTTTCTCCTCCAGCAATTTGCAGAACGGGAGCTCACACGTTCAAGTTACGGATTCAACTCGACAGTCAAGTCTTTTTCCGAAAGGGATTTGTGGATAGGGACGAGGTCATCGTAACTCCCGCTTTTTACGGTGCATTTGCCTTTGAAGTGGACGATCATGGCGCATTGCTCGGCTTGCAAAGCGTCGTGACCGCACGTGGAAATCAAGCACTCAATGACGTGATCAAAGGTGTTGTGGCTGTCGTTGAACAGGACCAAATGCCACTCGTCATCGAGCAAGACATCCGTGAGGATATCTTCCTGAGTTTCAATTTCTGTGGCGTTTCGAAGGGGGGTCATGGCCATGTTTCGTTCGTGGCGCAAAGATAGGTGGTCATGCTTGCGAGAATGGGCCTTGTGCCCCGAGTGGTCCGAATTCGAACTTCGTGAACCCCAAGGTGTTGTTCATGTATCCATCTCTCCATGAAAAAGAACACCATCCTCATTGTCGGTCTTGGCGTCCCAAGCGAATTGACCGATTCCCTGGTACGCGAAGGCTGCGACATTTTGCGAGCTGAAGCGCCTCTCCAGGCCGCCATCACCCTCCTGCGTGGTGACGCGGATGTGGTTTTGTCGGTTGGAGATTTAGACGAGAAGTGGACCGAATTCACGGACGTCGCACTTTCCTCCGGAAAACTCGTGGCCGTCGAGTCTTTGGTGACGTTGCCTGCGGCTTTGGTCTCACACTCCAACGGCAACGGGCACTCCAACGGCAACGGGCACTCCAACGGCAACGGGCACTCCAACGGCAACGGGCACTCCAACGGCAACGGGCACTCCAACGGCCTCTCTGATTCTGGAGATCCAGGACTTTCTGTCGCGGAAGTTGTGGACTTGGTGAACCGTCGGATGATGGAGCCATCAGGAACGCTTGACCACATCTACACCAAGGTGGGGAACAAGTTGCGGAAGGTGCCGTTGGACGACATTTTGTACATCGAAGTGGAAGGCAAATACAGCGCCCTTCAAGTTCGTGACCGCAAGTACAACGTGAAAGCATCCTTGAAGGACCTGCTTCAGAAACTCCCCGCGGACACCTTCGTTCGCGTCAGTCGAAATTTTGTGGTGAACCTCAACCGCATCCAGCACATCGACACCTTTCAATACACGGTGAAAGTCGGAGACATGGAGATCCCCATCAGCCGTACCTACAAGGAGGAATTGATGCGTCACATCAATCTCATCTGAGGTTCAGTCCTTCGGGAAAGCGAAGGCAACGCGACGGAGGGTGCGCGGTGTGAGAGGCGCTGGCAGTGTCCGTTCACCCTGTGTGAGCAGCCAACGGTCGCCAACCGAGAGCAGGATCCACGTGCCAGAGTGTTTGTCCCAAGTGACAACGTCCTTGTCGTAAAGCCATTGGTTGTTGATGTCTTTGCAAGGCATCCCTCGGTCTTTGTCGGTGCATTCCAAACGTCGTCCGCCCCACCAAAGTCCATCTGCACTGCTCCAAATGCGCGCGGAGACTTGGCGCTCGTACCCCACAATGCGTTGACCTTTTCGAAGCCGCCAGCGAACTTCATCGACGTTGTTCATGTGGGGAAGGTGCGCCGTAATTTTGGGCTTATGGAATCAGCCAAACCTCACACGCCCGGCGAGGGGAACGAAGAGGGCAAATCGCGCCGTCACTTCATCCAACAAATCATCGATGCAGACCTTGAGCAGGGCCTGCACGGTGGACATGTGCACACCCGCTTTCCGCCAGAGCCCAACGGCTACTTGCACATTGGGCATGCGAAGGCGATTTGTGTGAATTTTGGGTTGGCTGCGGAATACGGGGGGACAGTTAATCTTCGGTTTGACGACACCAACCCCGTGAAGGAAGACACCGAATATGTGGATGCCATCCGTGAAGACATTGCGTGGTTGGGATTTGAATGGAATGGCGGCGAACATTACACGAGCGATTATTTTGACACGCTCTACGGGTATGCGGTGAAACTGATCGAAGCGGGCAAGGCGTATGTGGACGAGCAGAATGCGGAGGACATCGCGGCCCAAAAAGGCACGCCCACTTCGCCCGGCTCGGCTAGCCCTTTCCGCGACCGACCCATGGAGGAAAACCTGCGTTTGTTCGCCGAGATGAAGGACGGCAAACATGCCGAGGGCAGCATGGTGCTTCGAGCGAAGATTGATATGGCTCACAGCAACATGCACATGCGCGATCCGTTCATGTACCGCATCAAGTTTGCCCACCATCATCGCACGGGAGACACCTGGTGCATCTACCCGATGTACGATTTTGCACACGGGCAATCGGACAGCCTCGAGGGCATCACGCACAGCTTGTGCTCGTTGGAATTCGAGAATCATCGTCCTCTTTACGACTGGTACATCGAGAATTTGGGGATTTTCCCCTCCAAGCAGCGGGAATTCGCCCGTTTGAACCTGAACTACACCGTCATGTCCAAGCGCAAATTGTTGCGCCTGGTGGAGGAAGGCCTTGTGGACGGGTGGGACGATCCGCGCATGCCGACGTTGAGCGGCTTGCGTCGCCGTGGGTATACGCCTGAGAGCATCCGCGAATTCTGCGACCGCGTTGGCGTGGCCAAGCGCAACAACGTCATTGACGTGGGGCTTTTGGAATTCGCGCTCCGCGACCATTTGAACGCCACGGCCACACGAGCGATGGGCGTCCTACGTCCCATCAAGATGGTCGTCACCAATTACCCAGAAGGCCAAACCGAATGGCTCCCCACGGACAACAATCCCGAAGACCCAAGCGCTGGTACGCGGGAATTGCCGTTCAGCCGGGAGTTGTACATCGAGTCCGACGACTTCAAGGTTGACGGGGTGAACAAGAAGTGGTTCCGCCTGGCACCCGGTCGCTCTGTGCGGCTGAAGTCGGCTTACATCATCACGTACGTGGACCACCTCACGGATGAGGCAGGTCACGTGACGGAAGTCCATGTGGAATACCATCCCAACAGCAAGAGCGGTTCCGACACGAGTGGGATCAAAGCGAAAGGGACACTGCACTGGGTGGAATGCAACCACGCAGTGGACGCAGAGGTGCGTCTTTATGACCGGTTGTTTTCCGACGAGAACCCCGACGGCCACAAGGACCGTGATTTCATGGAATTCCTGAGCTCAGATTCGTTGGAAGTTCTGACGGAATGCAAGTTGGAGCCCGTTCTTGCCAAGGCCGAGGTGGGAATGCCTTGGCAGTTCACGCGTTTAGGATATTTCACCGCGGACAGCAAGTGGGCAAAAGAAGGCAAGCTGGTTTTCAATCGGGCCGTGACCCTCAAGGACGGCTGGAAAGGGTAAGCCCCATCTCCTTGCCAAGCCTGAGCATCAGGGCCTTGGCCTCCACCACATCGTTGCGAATGTCGCCGTCGAGGATGGCTTCTTTGATGGCGTTTTTGATGTCGCCCACGGGGCGTGAAGGCGGAATCCCAAATGTTTCCATGATCTCCTCGCCGGATACGGGAGGCTGGAAATTGCGGATGTGGTCTTTGGCCTCGACTTCCTTGAGTTTCTCCACCACAACGTCGTAGTTGCGCAAGTAACGTTCCACTTTGGCCTCGTTCTTTGAGGTGATGTCAGCGCGGCACAAAATCATCAAGTCGTCGATGTCATCTCCGGCCTCGAAGAGCAAGCGACGGATCGCGCTGTCCGTCACAACATCCTTGGTGAGCGCGATGGGCCGGAGGTGGAGAAGCACAAGCTTTTGGACGTATTTCATTTTGCCGTCCATGGGCAGCTTCAAACGCGAAAAAATTTTGGGAACCATTCTTGCTCCACGATCCTCGTGACCGTGGAAGGTCCAGCCAGCCTTGGGGTCAAATCGCTTGGTGGGAGGTTTGGCAATGTCGTGAAGAATGGCAGCCCAACGGAGCCAAAGGGAATCGCTATGGATGGCGACGTTGTCCAACACCTCCAACGTGTGGTAGAAGTTGTCTTTGTGTCCAATTCCTTTGTGCCATTCGACACCTTGCAGAGCCGACATTTCCGGGAAGAACTGATGGAGCAGCTTGGTCTTGAACAACAGCTTGAATCCACGCGAAGGCCGTGGAGACAGAATGATCTTGTTCAGTTCTGCATGGATGCGTTCCACTGAAATGATCTCGAGCCTTTTGGCGTTGCGACGAATGGCCTCGAGGCTTCCCTCCTCAATGCGGAAGCCCAGCTGAGAGGCAAAGCGTACAGCCCGCAGCATGCGCAAAGGGTCATCGCTGTAGGTGATGTCAGAATCGAGGGGCGTCCGGATCCATTTCCGGTCCAAATCGTCCATTCCGCCAAAGGGGTCCACCAGTTTGCCAAAGGTGGCCGCATTCAAACTGATGGCCATGGCGTTGATGGTGAAGTCTCGTCTGTTCTGGTCGTCCTCCAGTGTGCCGTCTTCGACCACTGGTTTCCTGCTGCCTCGGGAGTAACTCTCTTTGCGTGCTCCGACAAACTCGATCTCGTAGTCTCGGGCCCTGAACATGGCTGTTCCGAAGTTCTTGAACACATGAACCTGCTTGATTCCCATCCGGTCTGCGGTGGCTCGCGCCAGTTCGATGCCACTGCCTTCCGTCACGATGTCGATGTCCTTGCAAGGGCGATTGAGAAGCAAGTCTCGGACGTATCCGCCAATCACAAAGGCGCGTTGTCCGCGTTCGTCGGCCAAAGCGCCAACGCGTTTGAAGATGGGGTGGGTGAGGTGGGATTCCAAGTTCATGACAAGACACAGCAAAGGTACACCGAGGGGGTCAGCCGTGGCACATGGATGTCACGTGCGAAGAAACTGGAAGCGCCCGTTTTCGTCGAAAGCCACCATCATGCTCGGTGTGCCGGAACCCGCACGTTCGTCTTGGCGATGTGTGCTCACATGGTCGGCTCCATTGCGCAAAGCTGAGGGCACGTCTCCAAATCCCTTGGGCGTGGGGCCACCTGTCAGGTTGGCACTGGTGGATGCCAAAGGTTTGCCCAGTCCACGAATCACGTAGGCTGAATACGGGTCCTCAATGCAGCGAATGGCGAGGCTCCCGTTGCTGCCCTTGAGAAGTTCAGACACTCCCTTCCCGGAGGGATAAACGACGGTTGTCGGTCGGTCCGAGTGATCCATCAAATCCCATGCTGCCTCAGGCACGTTGCCCACGAGCTGCTCGACGTGGCCTTGGTCCGCCACAAGCACGAGCACGGGATGCTCTGGATGACGGGTTTTTAAGACGTTGAGGCGCTTGACGGCATCGTCGTTCGTGGCGTCGCAAGCCAACCCCCAAACCGTGTCTGTGGCGTGCAAGAGGATGCCGCCTTCGCGGAGCACGCGCACGGCTTGCCGGGCATCTTCGTGCCAGGGCTCGGAGCGTTTGGCTCGGTTACCCATGTCCATTCGCGTTTTCGCGAAGCCACGTTTCTACGGCCTCGGAAACACGGGCATGCGGGTCGGGGTGGTCGTCTCCTTGAAAATCCATGCCCGTGATCTTTTCGTACAGTTCAACGTAGCGCTGGGTCACAGTGTCCAAGAATTCGTCGTCCATGTGAGGTGGCGTTTGGCCATCCTTGCCCATGAAGTCGCGGGCCATGAGCCACTCACGAACAAACTCCTTGCTCAGCTGCTTTTGCGGCTCGCCGGCAGCTTGCCGACGCTCATACCCCTCCGCATAGAAATAGCGTGAGCTGTCGGGTGTGTGGATTTCGTCAATCAACGTCAAGACTCCATGACGCAAGCCAAACTCGTATTTGGTGTCCACCAAAATCAGTCCTTGTTTGGCCGCGAGTTCAGTGCCTCGCTTGAACAAGGCACGGGTGACGCGCTCCAGTTCGGCCCACAATTCGGGAGAGACGATGCCACGGGCCAGGATGTCGGCTGGGGCGATGTCTTCGTCGTGGCCTTCCTCGGCCTTGGTCGCCGGGGTGATGATGGGATCAGGGAACCGATCGTGTTCCTTCATGCCTTCCGGCATGGGCGCGCCGCACAATTCGCGGTGGCCTGCCTTGTACTGGCGCCACGCGTGGCCAGTGAGGTAGCCGCGAATGACCATTTCCAAACGAATGGGCTCGCATTTGTGGCCCACGGTCACGTTGGGGTCGGGGGTCGCCAATTTCCATGTTGGAACAATGTCGGACACCGCATCGAGGAAATGGCTGGCGACGCCGTTGAGCACTTGGCCTTTGAACGGGATGCCACGAGGCATGACCACGTCAAACGCGCTGATGCGGTCCGACACCACGGCCACCATCAAATCGTCGCCAATGGTGTACATGTCGCGCACCTTTCCAAAGTAAGCTTTGGTTTGTCTAGAAAACTGAAAATCAGTGTTTCGAATGGCCTTCATTCAAGCAATTATGAAAGTTGGGAGGGAGGAGTTGTCGATTCGGGTTTGGAGTTGCGTTCGGCACGTTCGGCGCGTTTCGCCTCTCGTCGTGCCTCCGCTTCCTCGGCACGTCGGGCGTCGTCCGCATCGAAGCGATCTACAATGGAGCTCACGAGGCGGTGACGGATGATGTCCATGCCTGTCAAGCGGATGGTGGAGATGCCTTCCACGTCTTCAAGAAGACGCAACGCGTCAATCAAACCTGAACGTTGGTTTCGGGGGAGGTCGACTTGTGAGCCATCGCCGGTGATGACAAACTTGGCGTCACGGCCCATGCGGGTCAGAAACATGCGCATTTGGGCGGAGGTCGCGTTTTGGGCTTCGTCTAGGATGACAAACGCTTTGTCCAGTGTCCGCCCACGCATGAAGGCGAGCGGCGCCACCTCGATGACGCCCTTTTCCATGTGGTCGGCCACCCGCTCGTAGGGCAACATGTCGGTCAAGGCATCGTACAGCGGCTGGAGGTAAGGGTCCAGCTTTTCCTTCAAGTCTCCGGGCAAGAACCCGAGGTTCTCGCCAGCCTCCACTGCAGGGCGTGTGAGGATGATCTTGCGCACCCGCCGGTCTTTGAGCGCGGCAACCGCCATGGCCACGGCCGTGTAGGTCTTTCCTGAACCAGCAGGGCCGACCGCAAAAACCATGTCGTTGTCGCGGATGGCCTCCACAAGGCGGCGTTGGTTAGGCGTGCGAGCGGAGACCTTGAGTCCACCAGGGCCATAGACAATCACGTCGTCGTGAGAGGCGTTCTGGAGAAGGGAGGCTTCTTCGGTTTTCGTGAGACGTTCAATGTCGTCTTCGCCGATGCTGTTGTAACGATCGACATGCCAAATCACCATCCGCATCACCTCTTCGAACCGTCCGAGGTCCTCGCGGTCGCCCATGGCTTTGAGTTCTGTGCCTCTTGCGACGATGCGCAGTTTGGGAAATCGAGCCTGCAACGCGTGCAAATTCACGTTCCCTTGGCCAAGGAAGGCCATCAGGTCGAGACCTTCGAGAGAAAGAATGGTTTCGTGCATGTGGAGGACAAAAGTAGCTTTCTCACCTTTGCGTTCGTGACTCCGATCACCCTCATCAGCGATTTTGGTGCCGACAGCATGTATGTCGGCTTGCTCAAAGGCAGCATTCTCAAGCGCATGCCCGATGCGCAGGTTGTGGATTTGACCCACAGCGTGCGCAAATTCGACCCCGTTCATGCGGCGTTCGTGCTTCGCGCTGCGGTCAGCAGTTTCCCTAAAGGGACGGTGCACATCATTGCGGTCAACGCGGTGGAATCACCCGACCATCCGCACCGAATCGTCAAGATGCGCGACCAGTATTTCATTGGAGCGGACACAGGGGTGTTTCACTTGATGGGAGCGAAGGAGCCTGAGGCGGTGTTTGATTTGAGCGGAGTCCAAACCGACGAGGCGTTGCCCACCTTCCCTGAACGAGCGTTGTTTGTTCCCGCGGCGACGCACCTCGCGAAGGGCGGGATTCCAGAGATGCTGGGCCGCCCCGCAGCGTTGGTGACCCAAGCCGAGAACGTTCGTCCTGTCATCGAAGGCACCGCCCTTGTCGGGCACGTCCGTCACGTGGACGAGCGCGGCAACTGCATCACCGACATTGACCGCGCGCTCTTCAAAGAGGCAGGCCGGGGCCGTCAATTCTTCGTCAACATGCGGCGCGCCCGAAGTGACATTCGACGCATCTGCAAGACCTACCTCGAAGGTACCCCGGGTGAACCCGTCGCGGTGTTCAACTCCATGGGCCTCCTGGAAATTGCGATCTGCATGGGAGGTTCGGGAACGGGGTACGGGGGTGCCACGGAATTGCTCGGCCTGAAATTTGGCGATCCGGTGCGCATTGAGTTCGCATCTCAAGGTCCGGAGTTGTGATTGTCCGCGTCGTCCGCCTCACCCTCGAAGCGTCCAACGTTGAAGCGTTCGACGCACTATTCCACGAGCACCATGCTGACATTGAGTCCCAACCGGGTTGCCACGGAGTAGAGCTGCTCACGGATCCCGCGCATCCATGCGTTCGCGGCACGCTCAGCCGTTGGGAATCTGAAGATGCTCTGAATGCCTACCGCGCCTCGGAGCTCTTCGGTGTGGTTTGGCCTGCGACCAAAGCCTTATTCAGCGACCAGCCTGAGGTATGGTCGTACGAGGCGGTGGAGCGGAGGTAAGGTCTATCTTTGGCCTTCGATTCATGCGAGCCCTCGTCTTCAAAGAAATCCAAAGCTTTTTCAGTTCGCTCCTCGGCTACACCGTGGTGGCGGTCTTCCTGCTGTTCACAAGCCTGTTTTTGTGGCTCTTTCCTGGGGGGTGGAACATCTTGGACAGCGGCATGGCTTCCCTCGACCCGTTTTTTGCCATGGCGCCTTGGGTGCTCATGTTCCTGATTCCCGCCATCACCATGCGGTCGTTTGCCGAGGAACATCGCGCGGGGACCCTGGAGTTGTTGCTGACTCGTCCGCTTACGGAAGGGCAGGTGGTCACGGCCAAATTCTTGGGCGCTTGGGCCGTCAGCCTCGCCGCACTTCTTCCCACGCTCTCGTTCGTGCTCGTCCTAGGCATGCTGGGCAAGCCTGCATGGAACCTCGACCTCGGGGCCATTTGGGGCTCGTACCTGGGATTGGCGGTGTTCTCCGGAGCACTCACCGGAATCGGCGTGGTGGCTTCAAGCCTCACCATGCAGCCGCTGGTGGCTTTCCTTTCGGCGATGTTGGCGTCGATTTTGGCGTATTTCGGCTTTGGAGCTGTTGCCGATTTTGCATGGCTCGGAGGCTGGGAGCGGGCCTTTGTGCAACTCGGGATGGAGTCGCATTTCGACGCCATGAGTCACGGTCGACTTGACTCACGCGACATTCTCTATTTCGGTGCATGGATGGCTGGATCGGTCTTGATTTCGAGGTTTGTCCTCGCGGCACGTCGTGGTCGTTTGCTTCGAGAAGGCACCTCACTCGCCCTCTCAATGGCTGTGGTTTCGGTGGTTGTCGTGCTGGGTCAATTGGTTCACGGCGCGGTGGACTTGACGGCGGAGAAGCGTCACACCCTTGCCCAAGGCACAGTGGAGCTTCTCGAAGGGTTGCAAGATGATGTCCTCATCACCTGCTACCTCGCGGGAGAATTGCCCCAGGAGTGGAAACGGCTTGAGGGAGAGGTGGAGTCATTGCTTCAACGGATGTCGCAGGCGAGCGAAGGGCGTTTGGCTTACCAATTCGTGGACATCTACTCGGTGGATGACCCTCAAACGGTTGGCCAAAACGAGCAAGCTCTCTTCGAACGGGGTCTTCAATTCACACGAATCGCGTTTGAAGAAAACGGCCGACAGGCGTTCCAAACGGTTTGGCCTGGAGCCATGATTTCTTTCCGCGGTGAGGAGACGCCCGTCCAATTTTTCGGCAGCGAAGTTCCACAGGCCGACCAGGCCATGATTCAAGGGTCCGTCAATACGCTCGAATTCAACCTCTCTGCCGGCATCCGTCGCAGCACGGCGTTTGAGCCCAAGAGCATTGCGATCCTGGAGGGCCATGGAGAGCTTGAGGACGTGGCCATGGCGGATCTGGTGATGACTCTTGAAGAGGACCACCTCGTGGCCCGCGTGGAGCTCGACGGCCGGTTGAATGTCTTGTCCGAGAAACTCGACGGAATGCGCTACCGTGTCAACCGATATGACTTGCTCATTGTCGCCAAGCCAGACAGTGCGTTCCCGGAAAAGGACAAAGTCATTCTCGACCAATTCTTGATGAATGGCGGGCGCATTCTCTGGATGGTGGATCCGGTGGCGACGGACCTCGACAGCCTCCGCAACTCGCAGGAGACGTTTGGGGTGGAGAACTCCCTTGGTTTGTACGAACAGCTTTTTGATTACGGAGTGCGCCTCAACCGCGATCTCATCATCGACCCGCAGTGCGCGCCCATCATGTTGGACGCGGGCCCAATGGGCAACCAGCGGAACATGCAGCTGTTCAATTGGTATTTCGCTCCGTTGGCACTTCCCTTTGGCACAGGCCATCCGATCACGAACAACCTGGATCCCATTCACTTTGACTTTGTCTCGTCGATGGACGTTGTCAACACCCAGGAGGAGGTGGAGGCTACGGTGCTTTTGACTTCCAGCGAACGTGCCAAAACCTACCGCGTCCCCGTGCGCATCTCCAGTGGCATTGTGGACCTCGACCCGTCGTATTTCGCACAGGGGAACACGCCCAATGTCGCTTTTGCCACACTTCTTGAAGGGTCATTCCGGTCCCATTTTGCCCAAACGCTGCCGACCGCCCTGCGCGGCGACCCGGAATTCGCCTTCCGCGAAAAGAGCTCGCCGACGGCCATGATTGTCATCTCCGACGGCGACGTGGCCCGCAACAAATTCCGATCGGACGGTCGAATCTTGCCTCTAGGCTACGACCGCTATGCCGGCCGGGTCGTCTACGACAACAAAGAGTTTTTGCTCAACGCCATCAATTACTTGCTCCAAGAGGACGCGCTGATCAGTGTGCGCTCGCGGACCATCCTTCTGCGTCCGTTGGACGAGGAGCGCATCCGTGCGGAGCGCAGCGGGTGGCAATTCGTGGCCGTCGGCATGCCGCTCCTGGTCGTGATGCTGGTGGCTGGAGCTGTGTTGACCACACGTCGTCGCCTGTTTGCGCAACGCGCCTAAATCCATCCTGACCTATGCACGCTAACCTTCGCATTTTGTACGTCCTCATTGCCCTGACGGGAGTCACTGCGGGGATATGGTGGTTCCAAGGAGGAAAGGGAGAATTGTCTCAAGTGGCAGGCACGGAGTTTGGCATCAGGGACACCTCCCGAGTCGACAAGATTTTCATTGCGGACATGGATGGTGGGCAGGTCACCCTGACGCGTCCAGCAAGTGGACGTCTTTGGGACCTCAACGGCGAGTACAAGGCTCGGGAAGATGCGGTCAAGCTTCTTCTCAAAACCTTTCGCCGTGCGTCCGTTCAGGGGCCTGTGGCGGAGGCGGCCAAGCCCAATGTCATTCGCTTGCTTTCTGCCCGGGGAAAGAAGGTGGAGATTTACCAAGGTGGAGATCGCCCTGTCAAAACCTGGTATGTCGGCACCGCCACCCCAAGCCACACGGGCACCTACATGGTTCTTGAAACTCCCGAAGGTCGCGGTGCGGACCCTTACGTGGTGCACATGGAAGGATTCACCGGCTACTTGAGCACAAGGTTTTTCACTTCCGAACGCGAGTGGCGCCACACGGGCATTTTCAATTATCCCGATCGTTCCTTGGCTTCGGTGGAGGTCCTTGTGTTGGAGCAGGAGGGGGAGTCGTATGCGTTGAAAACCACGGAATCGGGAAAGCTTGTTCTTTCCGATTTGGAAGGAAACCCGCTTCCGTATGTAGACACGACGGGGGTGCAGGACCATTTCTTGCGTTTCAAAAAAGTGCACCTGGAGACGTATCGTTCGCGCCTAGAGCCAGAAGTGGAGGACAGCTTGCGCAACGCCTCAGCGGCGTTCGTGCTGACTGCCTTAGGTCGCAACGGCCGGCGATCCGAAGTCCACGTTCACTGGAAGCCACGAACCGGACTTGATCGCAATGCCGATGGAGAAATGATGAAGCATGACGGTGAACAGATGTACGGCGTCACCTCCAACGGCGAAGTTGTGTTGCTTCAGAGGTTTGTGTTTGACCCGTTGATTCGGCCCCTTAGCGAGCTCCAGAAAGCGCAAATTCCACCTGTTGCGTCAGCTGGTCTGCCCATGCCGACCAACTGAGCCGCTTCTTGACCTGTTCGAAGGCGCCCTTGACGTCCGCAGGTTGAGCACTCCAAGGTTGATCCAAAGCACTCGCCAAGGCTTGGACATCGCCGGGAGGAAGGAGCCTTCCTGTCAATTCAGGCACCACGGTGTTGGCCAAATCGCCAACGTCTGAAGCCACCACCCGCACTTCGTGATGCAACGCCAGGGCGGTCACTCCGCTCTGGGATGCCTGGGTGTAGGGGAGGACTGCTGTGTTGGCCGCACTGAAATAGATGGGGACCAGGTCGTCCTCGATGAATTCGTTGTGAATGAGGACACGTGACTCAAGTCCGTGCTTGCGAATGACCTCGGCGTAGGGCTCCCACGACCCGTAGCATTCCCCGGCCACCACAAGCTTGTGATGCTCAGGCAAGTCCTTCATGGCTTCCAGCAGCACAGAGAGGCCTTTGTACGGACGGATGAGCCCAAAAAACAAATGCACCACATCGTCTTTGCTCAGGCCAAGTTGCCGACGCGCCTCTTCCTTCCTCGGTCCGCGAGGCAGGTGGTCATAGAGCGGGTGAAACAGCGTCACCGGAGACCACTCGCGCAAGGCGGCGCTGACAGGCCCGCTCAGTGTGACCACGCCGTCAACTTGCCTCAAGAATCGATTGACGAGGATGCGATCCATGCGTTTCCCGTCGTGGGACGTGGTGTTGTGCATCAAAGCCATCACGTGCTTGACGCCATGTTTTTTCGCGCTTTTAGCCACCCCTGTGAGTGCAGGGGCCAATGCAGCATGCCAAAACGGCAACACAACCACATCGCATCGCTCCGCGAGGTGCCGTCCCGTTCGCGACCAGCTTGCCGGGTACAGGCTGTCCAACAACGCAGGCATATCGACATCAGCTGCTCCCTTTCCCGGCTCCCATTGGGTGGTGCCGGGGAAGAGGAGTCCGGGGTATTGACGAGACCACGTGACCGACTCGACGTCGTGTCCACGGTCCTTGAGCGCACGAACGGCTGCTGCGTTGAACTGAGCGATGCCGCCGCGGAAAGGTGGAAAGGTGGATGCCAGGCCCAAGCGCATGCTGCAATTTGGGGCAAGAAGGTGTCACGACCAACCTATCTTCGCCTCATGAATGCGTATTTGGTTGACGGCGTGCGTACGCCCATCGGATCTTTGGGTGGCACACTCGCCCCGGTCCGCACCGACGACTTGGCGGCCCACGCCGTGAAGAGCCTGCTCGAACGCCACTCCAAACTCGACCCTTTGAGCATCGGGGACGTGTTGATGGGGTGCGCCAACCAAGCCGGAGAGGACAACCGCAACGTGGCGCGGATGGCAAGCCTGTTGGCAGGATTGCCGCAAGAAGTTCCGGCCGAGACGATCAACAGGTTATGCGCTTCAGGCTTGGCGGCTTCAGTCCATGCCGCGCGAATGCTTCACGTGGCGGACGCCAATGTGGTGGTCGCGGGGGGCGTGGAGCACATGACGCGAGGACCTTGGGTGCTCAGCAAGGCATCGAAGCCGTTTGGTCGGGACATGGAACTGCACGACACGAGTTTTGGGTGGCGCTTCATCAATCCTAAGCTTGACGTCCTCTACGGCACGGAAGGCATGGGCCAAACCGCCGAAAACCTCGTGGACCTGCACGGCATCAGCCGTGAGGACCAGGATGCTTTCGCGCACCGAAGCCAAATGAAGGCCACAGCCGCCCAAGTCGAAGGCCGCCTTGCCGAAGAAATTGTTCCAGTGGAGATCCCACGCCGCAAGCAAGATCCGCTGCGCTTCGAGGCCGACGAGTTCATGAAGCCCAACACGACGCCTGAGGTTCTGGCCAATTTGCGCCCGGCCTTCCGAAAGGAGGGTGGCAGTGTGACAGCGGGAAATGCCAGCGGCCTCAACGACGGCGCCGCGGCCTTGTTGTTGGCCAACGAAGCGGGCTTGAAGGAACAAGGACTCGAGCCGTTGGTGGAAATCGTGTCTTCGGCCGTCGTGGGTGTCCCGCCTCGCATCATGGGCATCGGGCCCGTGGAAGCGTCGAACCGGGCCATGGCCAAGGCCGGCATTTCGTGGGATGACTTGGACGTCATCGAATTGAACGAAGCGTTTGCGGCCCAAAGCCTGGCGTGCATCCGCAGCTGGAATTTGGCCGACGACGACGCTCGGATCAACCCCAACGGTGGGGCCATCGCCTTGGGCCATCCGTTGGGAATGACAGGCGCCCGCATCTTGCTCGCCGCTGCGCGTCAACTTCAACGGACGGGTGGCACGTACGGCCTTGTCACGCTGTGCATCGGCGTGGGCCAAGGCTACGCTGCAGTCATCAAAAACGCCTCCTCCAACGCGTGACTTCATGATCTATTCGTTTCGAGGCATGGTTCCGGTGGTTGACGCTTCGGCCTACGTCCACCCGCAGGCGACGCTCATCGGGCACGTGACGGTGGGCCCCGATTGTTATGTGGGCCCGCATGCGGTCCTGCGCGGGGACTGGGGGAAGATTGTCCTTGGGCGCGGTTGCAATGTGCAAGAAGGTTGTGTGCTTCACATGTTTCCAGGAGTGACGGTGCGGCTTGAAGAAGGGGCGCACATTGGCCATGGCGCCATGGTGCACGGCGCCCACGTCGGCAAAAACTGCATGGTGGGCATGAATGCCGTTCTGCTCGACGACGTCAAACTTGGAGACGAGAGCATTGTTGGAGCGTTGGCGCTGGTGAAAGCGAACAGCGTTTGGCCCAAGCGCTCGCTGGTGGTGGGCAATCCGGCTGTACTCAAAGGACACGTGAGCGACGCGATGCTGGCTCACAAAACTGAAGGGACGGCCTTGTACCAGGCGCTCCCCGCCGATGCACATGAACACATGAAGGAGGTGGAGGCATTGACCGCAGAGCCGGACTACCGCATTGAGGATTTTCCCACGTTCGAAACGTGGCAAGATCGAAGATCAGGAAAGAACTCGTCAAACGCTTGAACTGTGGGACGTTCTGGCCGTCGCATCCAGGAATTCAAGCAATTCGTTGTGCGCGACGACGCGTGTGGCATGAAGGTGGGAACGGACGCACTGATTCTCGGGAGCTGGGCAGGTGCGGTACGTTTCCCCGACCCCCAGTCACCCCTTCAAATTTTGGACATTGGCACGGGCTCAGGCATCCTCGCACTGATGTTGGCCCAGCGTTTCCCTCAGGCGCGTGTCGACGCCATTGAATTGGAGCCAGATGCCGCTGCACAAGCCGTCCAAAATGCCTTCGAAAGCCCATTCAATGAGCGGATTGCAGTCCATGGACGCGCGTTCCAGGGGTGGGAGGGAAGTGCCGATTTGATCGTGTGCAATCCGCCGTTTTTCCACAACCACCCCAAGAGCGTCGACCGCAAGCGAAATTTGGCACGCCACGACGACACCTTGCCTTTGAAAGCGTTGTTCAGAAGCGTCAAAGGATGCCTGTCTGAGAAGGGGGAGTTCGCCATGGTGTTTCCTGAGGATCGTGCAGAAGAACTCAGGGAAGTCGCCCAAGGACAGGGTTTCCATGGCCTCGCGTGCATCCAGTTGCGTGCGACGCCAGAGCATGAAGTCATTCGCAGCTTGTGGTCTTGGGGACTTCAGCCTGCTGAAGAACTCAAGCACGTGTGGGAGGTCGAAGGGGAGGAGGGACAAGGCGCATGGTCGCAGAGACTCGCAGCGATGCTGGCCCCGTTTGTTTCCGTTTAACCTTCTCGCAGGAAAATCAGCAGCCGAGCACTTGGCGAAGGCGATCGACTTGGGCGTGCCACAAATCTTGGGCGTCTTCGACTTCATCGTCGTCGGCGAAATCGGTGATGACCAGCGCATTTTCTCCCGTCAGTTCGTCCACGCGAATGCGGAATTCGAAAAAGGTGTCTTCGCCTTCTTCCTCAGCTTCGAGCCATCGGAATTTCACGAACTCATCCTTCTTCTTGCTGATCATGCGTGCCGCCTCTTCGCTTCCGTCCCAAAAGAAAATGTGCACGTCCTTTTTGATGTTGACGTCATCACAAAACCACTCTGCCAATCCCGAAGGAGTGCTGATGCAGTTGTACAACACACCCTTGGAGCTGTTCAGAGGGATTTCGAGTTGAAACTTCACTTTTTCGACAGTCATCATGGTCTTTCAATTTGGCGGTCTGGACCAGTCCGCATTCCATTTGAATACGAACATCCTGGGACCGAGGAAGGTTCACAAGATACGAAAGGACATGCCGAAAACTGATGATGTGGATGCTTTGTTTGAAGCCAAAAGGTGTTACCTTCGCGCTCCCAAACGGCGGGGTAGCTCAGCTGGTTAGAGCGCAGGATTCATAATCCTGAGGTCGGGGGTTCGAGCCCCCCCCCCGCTACATAGAGTCCTCATCAAAGGAAGCAAACGTCAGCCACGGCTGGCGTTTTTTTTTGCATGAAACGAGGTTCGAGCACGTCAGCAGGTGAGAGCCTCGAAGCATTATGTAACAGACTGAGGGCAATGTGGTTGAGTCTAAAATATTTTATCGGGATGCAGCTTGATTTGGGGGCAAAAGGAGGCAGTTTTGCCGAGACAAACCGAACCGATTCACGAACAACTCACCCTCATGAAGTATTCTTCGTTCTCTTTTGCGCTGATGGCCTTGACGTGCTTGCCAGCCACCCACTCCATGGGCCAAACTCAAGTGGCGTGGCCTTCGGATGTGCTCAATGGCTCCTGCGAATTGGACGTCTCCGATTTTACGGAGGTTCCTGCAGTCACGTTGGATTCGACGTGTGCCGCTTACGAGGCGACGTTCATGGACTTTTCTTTGGAAGGGAATTGTCCCCAGGAGACTTGGGTTGATCGGCATTGGACTGTGGTGGCGTGCGATGGTGTTTTTGAGCATGTCCAGGCGATTCGACTCCGGGACACGCAACCTCCGTATGTCTTGAACGAAGTGGAGAATGGGGGGCACTATTGCGTCAGCAGTTTGGACTGGCTCCCGCTGACGAAGGACAATTGCGATGCAAGCATGCAAGGCGGGCTGACGTTTCACGACACCGTATTCCAGTGTCAAGGGGTGTTTTCGTTCCAGATTGGCCTCAACATCGCAGACGATTGCGGCAACGTGCTTGACACGACCTACGTCGTGTACATGCACGACGAGACGCCGCCTGTGTTTTCGTCGGTCCCTGAATCAGCCACCGTGGAATGTGGCGAGCCCGCCAACCTCGAAGCGGCTGCTTTCGACGATTGCGGCGGTTTGACATACGAGTTGACAGAGGGAAGCACTTTTCCTTTCTGCAGCGGCAGTCGATTGACGCGGACGTTCACCTTGACCGATGCCTGCGATGCCATCACCACGGCCAACCAAGTGATCGAGTTTGTCGACACCACCGCCCCTGTCATCCAAATGCCAGTGGACGCGGTGGTTTCGTGCACCGAGGAGTGGATCTTGGAGCCTGTTGTGGTCACGGATGCATGCGCGGAAGTCACCGTGGTGGAAACCCTTGACACGTTGGACGTGGAGTGTGGGCTTCAACTCATTCGGCATGTGTTGGCTCACGATGAGTGCGGCAACGTCGCGGAAGCCACCCAAATCTTGACCCAACTCGACGAAGTCGCTCCGGTGTTCACCTTTGTGCCTGCGGACGTTACCCTCGACTGTGCAGCCCAATCGCCAGAAATTGTAATGGCCCAGGCGGAGGACAACTGCGGCCAGGCCGTTGTGATGGTCGCAGAGTCTGTGGAACCGGGAGATTGTCCTGCTGAATACGTAGTGGTCCGAACATTCGTGGCCACGGACGATTGTGGCAACGTGTCGGAGGCGGAGCAGCGAATCTCGTTTGCAGACACAACGCCACCCTCTGTAGGCTTGACCACCTCTGCACAAGGGGACACGTTGATGGTCGCTTGCGGCGAGTCGATTCCTTCACCTGAGCTGATTGTGAGCGACGATTGCAGCACGTGGACCACCGCATCAACGTTTTCCGCGCAACCTGGTTCGTGCAACGGGGAGAACACTCAAACCGTGACGTACACGGTGACCGACGCCTGCGGAAACGCAGCTTCCGTTTCCCGTCTCTTGATCGTGACAGACGCCGAGGCCCCAGAAGTCGTGTCTGCACCTCAGGATGTCGTGGTGTCGTGCAGCGACGCTTTCCCAGAGGATGCACCTGTCTTCAACGAAGTGTGCAGCACGGCGAACGTCGTGTTTGACCAAACGGAAACGGCAGGATCATGTCCCGGTGAATCCACGTGGCTCCAATCGTGGACGGCCACGGACGCCTGCGGCAACTCGGCTTCAGTCATGCGCGAAGTCACGATGGTGGACACCACGTCGCCTGTGGTCGTATCAGCTTTGGATGCCGTGATCCTCGAATACGTTTCCGGCCAGCCCATGGGGGACGCAGCGTTGCCATTGCCCGATTTGGACGTGGAAGACAACTGCGACGGTTCACCAAGCTGGTCTTCAGAAGACGTGTTGAGTGCCCAAACCTCGGCCACCGAAGTTTGGATTCGTCAATACCAAGCTCAAGACGGCTGCGGCAACGTGACCTCAGCGAGCCAGCAATTCACGGTTTACGTTCGCGTGGAAGGCTGCATGGACTCCTACGCGAGCAACTACAATCCGGAGGCCAACGAAGAGGATGGGTCGTGCACCTATTGCGCTGCCACGAATGTGCCCGACGGCACCGCACCTGACCCCATTGTCATTGGCACGGGCATGACGAACGAGCACATGCACGTGGCTACGGACACGTGCAATGGGCTGAGTTTGTCTTTGGGTGCATGGGAACGATACGTTGGTTCTCTTGTTCCTGAATCGGACGACCTCACGCGATACCGCATCGAAACCGGGTACTCGGAGGCTCCCGAGGGCGCAGAGGTGGCGAAGTGGAATTACTTGCTCAGCGTCAACCTTGGAGAAAGCACCTTCCAAGACGTCGACGTGACGTTTGGCATCGATTTCGATCCGGCCGAGGAAATCGATTTGTCCGACCCGAGCGCTTCGTTCACGGTATATGGATCGCTCGTTGAGGCGCTTGCCATGATTGACGCCCAGAACGGGACGAATTTTGCGCTAGGTGGATTCTTCCAAGACACCCAACCACCCCCGTTTGGATTTTGGGCGGAATTGACGGGTTTGGCGGGCGTGACGTTTGACCCCAATGCCAATGGTGTGTATCATTTGGGGGTGTATGCGGTTTCGCCAGGAGGAGGGGTGTTGGCGTCCTCGGTGATCTCCGTCGAGGCTTACACCTCCGGTTGCACGGACGTCGTGGCTTGCAACTTCAATCCAGCTGCCAACGAAGAAGATGGTTCTTGCCTGTACACGGACGAGTGCGGAGATTGTGGGGGCGCCTCGTATGCGGCCTGCACGGACGATTTAGCCTGCAATTTCGACCCCAACGCCGGTTGCGATGACGGGTCGTGCCTGTACTTCGATGCATGTGGGAACTGCGGGGGGACGGCGTTTGCGGGATGCACGGATCCCGCGGCGTGCAATTTTGACGCGGACGCTGGATGTGACGATGGCTCGTGCATTCCAGTGCCCACCTTTTACGATTGCGCAGGGGACTGCAGTGTGGATGTCGACGGGGACGGGATTTGTGATGACGTGGACAATTGCGTGGGCGGCTACGACCAATGCGGGGTGTGCAACGGCGACGGCACCCTCTGTGAGGGGTGCACAGACCCTATGGCGTGCAACTACGAAACACTTGAGTCAGGTGTGTGGGAAACGAACTTTGGGTTGTCCAACAACCCGGAGGTCAAAACGTTGGTGGTCCAAGGCGAGAATGGGGGGTACCAATTTGAGGGAGCCTTGCTTGATTTCTCCATCGTGCAGTTGGAGGGCAATGCGGTGGAATTGAGCATGTCCTTTGCTGGTGTCATGACCGTTGGAGATCTGGCGGTGGATGCCTTGGTGTCTGCGTTGATCCTGTTGCCGAATGGGTTGGCGAATTTGCCAGAGTCCGCTGATTTTGTGGTTACGGCAGGAAATGCCCAATGGACTTTGACGGCGACGGTTGCTGGAGACATGGGCATGGGGTTGTCAGGAGTTGTGTCGGCGTTTTCGTTGGGGGCCTTGGACGACGGCTCCTGTTTGTACAACGATGCGCTCAACGTGTGCGGAGGTTCTTGCGAAGCCGACGTGGATGAGGACGGCGTCTGCGATGACGTGGACCCATGCGTGGGCGGCTACGACCAATGCGGGGTGTGCAACGGCGACAATTCCCTTTGCTCAGGTTGCACCGACGAAATGGCGTGCAATTTCGAGACCGTCTCCGAGGCAAATTGGCACACCAATTTTGGGTTGGCAAGCACGCCGAACTCCGCGTTGTTGTTTGTGAATGGCATCTCTGGGGATTACGCTTTCGAAGGGGAGTTGACCAACCTTGAAGCCGTTCACGGCAACGGTGACACCTTGACGGTCACCCTGACCTTTGAAGGAGTGCTTGCGGCGAATGGCGGTGCGGCGAACGCCACAGTCGGAGCCACTTTGGTGCTGGCCAACGGTCTCGGAAGCCTTCCTGAAACGGCCACATTCAACCTCACGGCAGGAGGCGCTGCGTGGTTGGTGACGGCCACGTTGGATGAGTTTGGTGACGACGCCTTGTCGGGGACCGTTGACGGGTTTGGGCTGGCCTACTTGGATGACGACTCGTGCATCTACCCCGACATGTACATGAACTGTGACGGCGAGTTTGTCCCTTCGAGCGTGTGCGGCGAAGGAACAGAATTCGACGCTGCTACGGGAACGTGCATTCCATCTGGAGGCTGCCAGCCTTCTGAAGAGGCATGTGGGCCCAACACGGTTTGGAACGAAGAGCTTGGGGTTTGCCTTCCCGAGTTTTTGAGTGCAGCGTGCTACTTTGACACGGATTATAATGGAACCGTTGGCACAGGTGACTTGCTCAACCTGCTCAGCGCCTTTGGCCAAGTGTGTTCCCCGGAGGAGTAACCGAAGGGCCTCGCGTATTGAACAACAAAAAAGCCCCGGCCATTGGCCGGGGCTTTGTGTGTTCAAAGGTGGGGAGAATCAGCCGCGGTCGCGCGGTTGGCTCTCGTTGCAACGGATGGGGCGTCCCATCAGATCCTTTCCTTCCATGCCGTCCAAAGCGGCTTGCGCTTCTTCCTGGTTTGGCATTTCAATAAAACCAAAACCACGTGACCGTCCGGTCTCGCGATCGTGGATGACTCGTGCACTGTCAACGGCGCCATAGGCCTCAAATGCTTCACGCAAGGCCATGTCGTCCACGCCCCATGCAAGGTTTCCTACAAAAATATTCACGTCAATAAAATAAAAAAATGTCCGGCGAAGGTAGGCAGGACAGCTGAACTTCCGACACGCAAGGCAAAGTATTCGCCCAGATCATTCAATGGTCGTTCTCAGCGCTCTCTTTTTTCTCCTCGGGAGCGAAGTACGGAACGGTCTCTTGGAGCCCCTCGAGCTGGGACAAGATTTCCGCGAGCTGAGTGGCGCCGACTTGCTTGGCTACGATTTTCTTATCGGCATCCAAAAGGAACATTTTTGGCGTTGCGTACACGTCAAACGTGGTACGGAAATTCAAGCTTTCGAGGTTGGTGACTCCTCCGTAGATCAGTGCGGTTGCACTGTCTTGGGCATTGATGAGCGGATTGTCTGATACGTTGATCCACTTGGTGAACTCTTTCTCTCGGATGTATTTCTGCCAAGGTTCGGGCTCAAAGTCGTTGCCAATCGCAAAGATTTCGAGGCCTCGGGGCTTCCATTCGTCGTAGATGCGCTCAAGCTTGGGCATTTCCTTTTTGCAGTGCCCACAGGTGCTTTCCCAAATGCAAATGAGCGTGTATTTCGCGTCCACCTCGTAGAGTTGGACCCAGCTCTCTTGGTCGAGGTCAGGCAAGGTGATGTTAGGAGGACGGTTTCCGCAAAGGGTGTGTTTGAGATCGTCGGCTCGATCCAGGATCTTTTTCAGTTGCTCGTCGGAGAGCCAATTGACCATTCCTGTGCGGTAGTACGAATTCACAAGGTCGACAAACACCTTGTCAATGCACATGATTTTGGAGGACTCGCTCGCGTAAGTCATGTGGTGAAGCATGTATTTGAACATGTCTTGGTTTCCAGCATCAAGGGTCTTTTTGAGGAGCCCATGTGCCTCGGCAATCATCGTGTCGGGGATCTGGGGAAGGACTTTGGCCCAGTAACGGGAAATCAGTTGGTCAAAAGCGCCATCTCGAACCAATCGGGGGTCAGAGAAGTCCACGCGATCCCAGTAGTGCTTGCGGTACCAGAGGTATTGCCACATGGCTTTGTCCGTGACCTCATCGGGGGTGTCCGGCACGGTGGGTTCGTTCACCATGGTGAGGTATTTCCCAAACAAAAATTGTCTTGGGTCGTTGGTGAGGTAGTGCTGGTATTTGTTGACCTCGTCGGTCAAGGCTTGAATGGCAGCCTTGGCTGAGGCAATTTCGTCCTCGGTTGCTGCTTCGTCTTGGAGGACTTCGTCAAAAGGTGCCCTCTGAGTGCGTTTTTCCTTGATGAAGTTGAGGTAACCGTAGAACACCTCGTTTTCCTTGCTTTGAAGGACCTTAACGTCACCAGAGGGATTGGCAGCCGTGGTTTGGAATTCCATGGGCTCGTCCACCATCAGGAACTCAAAGAATTTGGGGCCTGGGACCACCACCGCATATTTGCCGCCTTCCTCGAAGGGTTTGCCTTGAAACACCACGGTGCCTTGCTTGTTGGCCACGGCGGTGTCGTTGTAGAACAATTTGGCTCCGTAGTAGTGGGCCAAATAAACCGTGTCGTTGGAGAGCCCATCGACGTGCACGGTCAAGGTGTTTTGGGCGGAGCCATTCAGCGTCACGCCCCATGCCAAAAAGCCAACGCCCAGGGCCAAACAGAGTGAACGATTCAAGAGGTGAAGGGGTTGAATTCGCATCGAGCCGAGTTTTGTCACCCAAATGTAGGGCGACGCAGCAGGGAGAACACAATCTTTGTGCCAACGCATCACAAGAATTTGCAACTGATGAAAGCGACTGCCAATCGGGTTTTGGTGTTGGGTGCTGGTCAAGTGGGAGCATGGGTGGCTCGGGGTTTGGTCGAGCGCGGATGTCAGGTGACAGCGACAACCACCAATCCCACCACAGCGCGAGCACTCACATGCCTGGGTGTGGATGTGTTGCCTTGGCGATGGGAAGAGAAACGTGCGTGGGACGAGTTGCTCGCATGCAAGGCCCAAGTTTGGTGCGTGACTGTGCCTCCGAGGCAAGGGGCTGAAAGGGTCAAGTTGTTTCATCAGGCCTTGCAGTCGGCTGCGAAACAAGCAGGAGTGAGACGGTTGATTTGGACATCTTCCACTGCGGTTTACGACCCCAACCAAGAAGGCGACATCGTCGAAGCCGACGCGGGTCATCACCTTTCGAGGCATACTGGAGTGGACCTGTTGGGGCTGGAAAACCTTCATCGGCAGGACGCGGCCGGACCTTGCTTTGTGGCGATGCGGTTTGGAGGTCTTTTTTCGGAGCACCGGCATCCCGTGTCTGCCCTGCTCCGGAGAATGCCCATCGAAGCGGCCGACGGGCATGTCCAATGGGTTCACGAGCGTGACGCGGCGAACGCATGTGTGCTTGCTTGCCTGCATGAGGGTGATCTCCCCGCTGCCCTCAACGTTGTGGCCCCTGAGGTGGCCACCCGCCGTGAATGGATGCAGGCGGCGTTCCGAGAGGAAGACCTGCCACCACTTGGGTCAGGAGGTTGCCAGAGGCATGTCCGGTCGGACGCTTTGACACGTTTGGGGATGCAATGGCAGGTTCCCGACCCCATTTCATGGGTGGTTCGTCAAGCTGGCATCGAAGAGGACGGGGTTTGGAGTGGTCCACATGGTGCCATCCATTGGTCCCGGCACAAGCCCCGAGGAAGGGAGGTTGCGGGGCGGGTGCTCATGGTGCACGGCTACAAAGGATTTCGTCGTTGGGGGAATTGGGGAGGGATTGCTGAGGCTTGGAGCCAAATGGGTTGGGAAGTGATTCGCATGGATTTTTCCCACAACGGTCATCTTCCCCCATTTGTGGAAGACTGCTTGGACGAAGAGGCATGGAGTGCGAACCGTTACCACATGGAAGTGGATGAGGTTGCCTTTGGCCTCGACCAATTGCAGGATCATCGACATCCACTCGTGTTGATGGGTCACAGCAGGGGAGGCGCAATGGCGGTGTTGGGGGCGCGCGCGTTTGAAGCGCGCGGCGGAAAGCTTCTGGGCGTGACGTTGTGGGCGCCAGTGTCAGACGTGTTCAGCCGTTTCCCGCGCGGTGCGGATCTCGAGTCGTGGCGCGAAAGCAACCGGCTGGAGGTGGTCAACGGTCGGACAGGCCAAGTGCTGGTGCATCCTTTTGCTTTCTACGAGGACGCTGTAAGGTTTTGCGACAGCTTGGATGTTCGAGTTGCCGCAGAGTCTCTGGCATGTCCCGTTCACGTTGTGCATGGCGAGTCCGATGCTGCCGTGGCTTGGATGGAGGGGAGACGCATTTCCCGTTGGGCCAAACAAGGTGCGTGGGCGCTCATCGAAGGCGCAGACCACGTGTTTGGCATGCGTCACCCTTGCCATGACGCACATGATTGGTCTCCCCACCTTTCCATGGCTTGGAATGCCGTGTCCAATTGGCTGGGCTCATTGCAACCAGAGTCTTAAGCCCCAATTCAAGCTCATCGAAAAAGGGCCACCCTCGGGTGGCCCTTTTCTGATGCCTGTTTGAGGCAAGATCAGGAGCGCTTACTTCTGGATCACCAAACGTTGGGTGACACGCTTTGTGCCGTTGGTGAGTTCCAAGAGGTAGATGCCGTTGTTCAAGTTCAGGTTGAGTTCTGCACCCGTCACGAGGTCGTTGCGACGCTCTTCGAGAACCACCTTGCCGTCGAGGCCCAAGACACGCACAACGGCGTTGTCGAGGTTCGCTTGAACGCGAACATGGTCTTGTGCAGGGTTAGGGCCAAACGTGCATGCCAGTGGTGTCAAAGCTTGAACGTTGTCCACCACGGGATCTGTCACATCCACAAGAACGTCGTCGATGTAGTACGTTGGAGTGCTGATGCCGTCACCAGCAGCATAGAAGTTCACGCCTCCGATTTGGCCCCCGTCGTAGGGAAGCTGGCCGAGGTACACGTCGTCAAAGTAGATGTGCATCAGGTCGGAATCGGTGTCGATGAGGTGGGTGATTTTCAGCCACGCACCTGCGGTGAAAGCCCCATCCAAGGTGTAGGCTCCGCCGTCAATGTTGTAGTTCACCGAGCCATTTCCGTTGAGGTTGCATTCGAACGCCCAAGCGGTTCCAGGCACTTGATTTTCCTGTACGTTGTAGTACCCCGAGTTTCCTTCGGGAACGAGCATGTTGAACGTCACCTCGTACTGCCCTTCAAGGCCAGCAATGAGCATGATGTCCATTGGTCCACCCGCGAGTCCGCCAAACAGTTTCAACGATTGTGTGCCTGAGAGGGCAGCTTCGTCTGAAACCTGAGAGTCCATGTCAAGGCCTTCTTGGCCTGGGGTCCACACGCCCCATGCGGGAGCGCCTTCAACAGCGATGTAGTCGCCCACAGTGTATCCTTCAAAATCGTCCGTGAAGAGCTGCGCTTGGAGCGCACAGGTGGTGAACAACAGAGCCGGGAGTAGAAATTGTTTCATGAATGGTTGTTTGGAACTAAAAATAGTGAATCGTGCGGACAAAATAGGAATCATCCGCGATGAATCACGAACATTGCTTCATGATTTGGGATGGAAATGTGAGAAAAATGGGGTCTGTCGTGGACGGCGAGGGGCGAGTGGGATACTGCTTTCGCGGGGCGGACGTCCTGCAAAATTTGCCTGAACAACCCGCCAACGATTGGGTTGGAAGGGAGGTCAAAGTTTCGTTTGAAGGAAGCATCCATTGCATCGAGACCGGGAAGCGGATCAAAAAAACGTACGGTGAAGGACTTTCCTACGATGCATTTCTTCGTTCACCGTTGGCCTGTCCAAGCATTTTGCGTCCCGAATTGAGCCGCATTCACGAAGGCATCGCGCTCCGGGATGAGCTGTGGGAACGAGAACATCACTTGCAGCCTCACGTGGTGTATGTCAGCCAAACCTCGCACCTCAAAATCGGGGTGACGCGGGCCACCAATGTGCCATCACGTTGGGTGGATCAAGGCGCTTCCGCAGCCATTGTTGTGGCCAACACCCCTTACCGTCAGCTCGCGGGGGAGATGGAAGTGGCCCTCAAATCGGTGATGTCGGACAAGACCAACTGGCGCGCCATGTTGAAGCACGTCTCCGCCGAGGAATCGGCTTTGGTCGAGGCGAAGGACGAGTGCCTCGATGTCCTGGGTGAGACTTACGAATCGTTTTTTGACTTGTGCGACGACGTTGCATCATTGACGTTTCCCGTGCTAAGCTATCCGGAAAAGGTGAAAAGCGTGAAGTTGGAAAAGGAGCCCATGCTTGAAGGCAAGCTCGTGGGAATCAAAGGCCAGTATTGGTTGTTTGAGGACGGGCGGGTTTGGAATGTCCGATCTCATGCCGGATACCGCGTCCAAATCGAGGTCAGTTGAGCGAAGGGTCGCTCGGGGCGTTGGCGATGTGGGTGAACCCGTCGCCCATGCTTGAGACCAATCGCTTCCAGAACGATTCGTTCTCTTCGTCGGTCCGCATGATGTCTTGACGCTCCACGTCGGTCACAAACCAGGACCGACTGCGGATTTCGTCTTCAAGCTGCGCAGGGGACCATCCGCTGTAACCGATGAAGAAACGGATTTCAGAAGAGGTCAGCGTACCGTCGATCAAGAGGTCTCGGATTTGGTCGAAATCCCCGCCCATGTACACCCCGTTGATGACTTCGATGCTGTCGGCAATGTCGGTACGGGTATGCAAGTAGTAGAGGTTGCCGTTTTTGACAGGGCCGCCGACGCTGATGCGGGTGTTGAGTTTGGGCATGTCATCCATCACTTCGTCCACGTCGATGTCGACGAAATTGTTCAGCACAAATCCAAAGCTGCCCTCTTCGTTGTGCTCGCACAGCAGCACCACCTTCCGCCCAAAATAAGGGTCGTCCAAAAACGGCTCGCTCAGGAGCACGTTGCCGGCACGGGGCGAGGCTTGATTGCTGGGGGTGAAACGGATCATCAACGCTGTGGTTCGGACAAGGTTGGAGGCTTCCTTACGAAGAACTCGACACAAAGTTCCGTCATTTGCAGTCATGATGCACAACGCGATGGCATGGGGAGCCCTTTTCCTCGTTTTGGTTGCGGGCTGTCAGGATCCTGAGCAGGGAGCTCCGAGTACGTCGGCAGAGGAGACTTGGCCCGTAGAACGGTTGTTGACGGCCAACCAAACGCCGACGTGGGATGAGGCAGTTGCCTTGGCTCAACGGCTTGCCGATTCGGACAGCCGTTGCACCCTGCACGAAGTGGGGTTCAGTGACGTGGGAAGACCCATCCATGCCTTGGTGTTGACGAGTCGCGAAGCGGACGACGTGACGCGAGACTTGGCAGGCATTCGTCATCGCTTGTCTCGGGAAGAGCGCGGCAAGGTGACGGTGTTGGTCAACAACGCCATCCACCCCGGTGAGCCGTGCGGGGTCAACGCCAGCTTGGCGCTGGTTGCCCAGTGGTTGGAAAAGCCGGATGGACCGGAACATCCCTTGCGTGAGATGAACTGGGTGGTGGTGCCCCAGTACAACGTAGGGGGTGCCTCGAGGCGGAATTGTTGCACGCGTGCCAACCAAAACGGCCCCGAGTCGTACGGGTTTCGCGGGAACGCGGCCAATTTGGACTTGAACCGCGACTTTGTCAAAATGGACAGCCGCAACGCGGAAGCCTTTGTGGGGCTTTACCATGCCGTGGAGCCGGACGTATTTGTCGACACGCACACCTCCAACGGTGCGGATTACCCGTACACGATGACGTTGATCACCACGCAGCCTGACAAGGCCGGTCCCGTGTTGGGGCCATTCCTGCGAGATGTCATGGAGCCGGCGCTGTTCGCCGCCATGGACACGGCGGGCTGGCCCACGGTGCCTTACGTGTACAGCCGCGGGGAGACCCCTGACGATGGCATCGTCGGGTTTTTGGAGACGCCGAGGTACAGCACCGGATACACGACCCTGTTTGGCACGTTGGGGTTCACCACGGAAGCGCACATGCTGAAGCCCTTTCCCGACCGTGTTGCGGCCACTCATGC
>Ga0209138_1000330_pt1 | contig 48024 bp, 37 predicted proteins | sample SaaInl3SG_22_DNA_FD_184645 | JGI IMG/M metagenome (GOLD analysis project Ga0209138, IMG submission 184645) | Marine microbial communities from expanding oxygen minimum zones in the Saanich Inlet - ESP_153SG_22_DNA (SPAdes) (version 2) | ecosystem: Environmental > Aquatic > Marine > Intertidal...
TGCATTTGACCCAGGATTGCCCTCCATCCCAGGAGACGTTGATGCCGCCGTCGTTGCCGTTGATGAGGTGGTTCCCATTGCGGGGATCCACCCAGACCTTGTGGTGGTCCACGTGCACGTTGGGTGCCCCGATGGATTCAAACGTCGCGCCTCCGTCTGTGGATTTCAGCAACGGAACACCGGCGATGTACATCGTGGCTGCGTCGGAGGGATCGACAGACACGGTGCCGAAGTAGTAGCCGTAGGTGTAGCACACGTCGTTGAGGTAATCTTCGTGCGTGCGCTCCCAAACGCCCTGGGTTGGTTCGGGTTCCTTTTGTTCTTGCGCCAATTGGCTCAGCGTGGCGCGCGCACTGCCGCCATTTCCGGGGGTGCTTCTCCCAGGCACGCGGTAACGGTGCACCTCGGCCCCCACGATTTCCGTTTCGAAAAGGGCGCGGTTGCCGTCCGTCAAATAGTCGTACAGTGCCCGAGGTTTGAGCTCTCCCTGCGCCACGCGAGCTTTGACTGAAGAAGCGCTGTCCGCCTCGTCAAAGCCCTCGGCCTCCAAGAACGCTTGCAGTTCCTTGTTGGGCAGTTCCCCAAACGCCTCCGCATCCATGTTCACGAACGCATCGGCTTTCAGCAGCGTGTCGGCCCGGGCCTCTTCGTCGCTCACAGGTCGGTCCCCTTGGTTGTCCAGGAGGGCAAACAGGGTCCCGCTTTCGCTGTGGTAGGTCAACCCGACGCGTCCCGCATGCTTGCCGTCTGGAAAGCCGTTGCCACGGGAAATGCGTTTCCACGTATCTCCACCGTCGGTGGTCTCGTAAATCGCTGTTCCAGGCCCCGCCTCTTGAAAGTCATGTGCACGGCGTGTCCGGTCCCACGAGGCCGCAAAGAGGTGGTTGGGGTCGGTCGCATCAGCGGCGAGGTCCACGAACCCCACGAACTCGCCTTTGCTCGCCCCTCGGGGTACCGTCAGGACGCTTTGCCACGTTTGGCCTCCGTCTTCGGAGCGGTACACCGCTCCGCCTCGATTGGCCGAGTACAATTCGCCCAACGCTGCCACCCACATCCGGTCGGGGTTGCTTGGGTCCAAGATCACCCGACCAATGTGGTGGCTGCCTTCGAGCCCCGTGTGGCGCCACGTCGCGCCGTGGTCGTCGCTGACGTACACCCCGTCCCCCGCATACGAGCTGCGCGACGAATTCACTTCGCCGGAGCCGACGACGACGCGTCCCGAGGGGTGCGCGGCGACGGCGCCAAGCATGCAGGTCTCCTCCAAAAGAGGTTCAAACGTCGTCCCGTGATTGATGCTCTTCCAGAGCCCACCTGTGGCGTACGCCACGTACATCGTGTCCTCCACGACTGCCACGTCCACGACTCGGCCGCTCATGACCGAAGGTCCGACGTTGCGCAGCTCGAGTCCACTGGTCCAGGACGAAGCACCCATGGTGGCGCGCTCGTCTGCGACACCGGCCCGGACCGAAGCTGACGTGGCCTTCCATGTCTGGGCCCGAAGCTTGGGCCCCGCAACAAGCAGAATCCCGATCAGGAAGGCGCGCCCGAAGAGAAGAGGGAGGAGGGAGAGATTCATGTCAGTTTGGGGTTGTTGCGGTGCCGGTCTCGGTCCCGCGAAGTCTTTTTCGCCACGTTGTCGGCCAGGGCTTGGGTGAGGTCCACGCCGGTTTGGTTGGCGAGCGCGAGAAGCACCCAGAGCACGTCGGCCATCTCGTCGCCCAATTCGCGGCCCGCGTCGCTCGGCTTCTCGCTCTGTTCTCCGTACCTGCGTGCCATCAAGCGCGCCAACTCGCCGACTTCCTCGGTCAGGATGGCGAGGTTCGTCAGCTCGTTGAAGTACCGCACCCCGACCGTCGTGACCCACGCGTGGACCTGTTCCTGCGCCTCGCGAAGGGTGACGTCAGGGGCGTCGGAAGGGGGGAGATGAAGCTTGCTCATGGGGTCATTCTTTGTCTTTCGTGTCCATCCAAATCGTCACCGGACCGTCATTCACCAAGTCGACTTCCATCGCAGCACCGAACTCCCCGGTCGCGACGGGTTGGCCTGTCTCGCGTTCGCAGGCCTGGACGAAGTACTCGTAGAGCGGCACGGCGTGTTCCGGACGGGCGGCGCGGATGAAGGAAGGGCGCGTCCCTTTCTTGGTCTTGGCGTGAAGGGTGAATTGGCTCACAACCAAAACGCGACCTCCAACGTCCGCCAAGTCCGCGTTCATTTTGCCTTCTGCGTCGTGGAACACGCGGAGCTTCGAGATTTTGGCGGCCAGCCAATCCGCATCGATTGGCGAGTCTTCGTCTTCAATCCCGACGAAAATGCAAAATCCGGATTCAATGGCACCGGACACGGCCCCGTCAATGCGGACTTCCGCTTTGCTCACACGCTGAATCACCACTCGCATGTCGCAAAGTAACCACCTGCTTGCCGACGTTGGGGACATGTCGTGGAAAAGATGGGCAGAAAGGGCTTGCGAGGCGGCGGGTGGCCCGTGGGGACGCCTTATTTTTGGGCTCAGATTCACGCTACGAACGAACCCCAACGGTCCACGATTCATGAAGGCTTCCATTGCCCCAGCCACCCTCGAACAAGCTCAAGACATGGGCCTCCGTCCGGAGGAGTTTGAGCAAATCAAAACCATCCTCGGTCGCACGCCCAACTTCACAGAGATGTGCGTGTATTCCGTCATGTGGAGCGAACACTGCTCCTACAAGAACTCCATCAAGTGGCTCAAAACCCTTCCCAAGGATGGACCGCACATGTTGGTGAAGGCGGGAGAAGAGAACGCCGGGATTGTGGACATTGGCGACGGCCTGGGCTGCGCTTTCAAAATTGAAAGCCACAACCACCCCTCGGCCATCGAGCCCTACCAAGGTGCAGCGACTGGCGTTGGCGGAATCAACCGGGACATCTTCACCATGGGTGCTCGTCCGATCGCCCAACTCAACAGCCTTCGATTTGGAGATCTGAGCAACCCGCGGACCAAGTGGCTCTTGGAGGGCGTCGTGAAAGGCATCGGGGATTACGGCAACAGCTTTGGCGTTCCCATCGTGGGAGGCGAAGTGTTCTTTGATTCGAGCTACCAAGTGAACCCGCTTGTGAACGCGATGTCGGTTGGCATCCTCGAAGCAGACAAAATCATCTCCGCCACCGCGGCTGGACCAGGAAACCCGGTTTACATCGTGGGTTCAGCGACGGGCAAAGACGGCATTCAAGGCGCTTCTTTCGCGTCGAAGGACATCACGGAAGAGAGCGCGGACGATTTGCCGTCGGTGCAGGTGGGCGATCCATTCCAAGAGAAACTCCTCCTTGAAGCCACGTTGGAATTGGCCAAGACCACGGCCGTGGTCGGCATGCAGGACATGGGGGCCGCGGGCATCACGTGTTCCACATCTGAAATGAGCGCGGCGGGCGAAGTCGGCATGGACATCCATCTCGATCGCGTGCCGTTGCGTCAGCAAGACATGGAGCCCTTCGAGATTTTGCTCAGCGAATCCCAAGAGCGCATGCTCGTCGTGGTTCACAAGGGCCAAGAGGAGGAGGTGAAGGACATCTTCAAGAAGTGGGACTTGCACGCAGAGCACATCGGTGAGGTCACGGAAGGCGACCGCATTCGCTACTTCATGAACGGCGAGCTCGTAGGAGACGTGCCTGGATCAACCTTGGTTTTGGGAGGAGGTGCTCCTGTCTACGAGCGCGAATACATCGAGCCGGCATGGTATGCTGAAGCGCAAGCATTTGACCCCAAAACGGTGCCCGTGCCTTCTTTGGGCGAGTGCGTGGACATTGCCCAAAAACTCATCTGCCTCCCCAACATTGCCTCCAAGAAGTGGGTTTGGGAGCAGTACGACAGCATGGTGGGAACCATCAACCGCGCCACCAACCGTCCTTCCGACGCAGGCGTGGTCAGCGTGCGTGGAACAGAAAAGGCCTTGGCATTGACCGTGGATTGCAACGCTCGTTACGTTCAGGCTGACCCCGAGGTCGGGACGGCCATCGCCGTCGCCGAAGCTGCACGAAACATCAGCTGTACGGGAGCTGAGCCTTCGGCGATCACCAACTGCCTGAACTTTGGAAATCCCTACAACCCCGAAGTGTACTGGCAATTCGTGGGTGCCATTCAAGGCATGAGCCGCGCGTGCCGCCACTTCAACACGCCTGTCACGGGCGGCAACGTGAGTTTCTACAACCAAACCGCCAACCCTGACGGCTCGGCCCAGGCGGTGTTCCCAACCCCGACCATTGGCATGGTAGGGGTGATGCAGGACCGCAAACACCATACGGGCCTTGACTTCAAGGAAAAGGGCGAACTCATTTTCTTGCTTGGAGGTTCAAGTGGATGCATCAACGCGTCGGAGTACCTCGCCAACGTCGTGGGCATCCACCGTTCGCCAGCTCCGCATTTCGACATCGAACAAGAAGGAAAGTTGCACGCGTGCCTCCGCGAGGTGGCCCAAAAGGGCCTCGCCGCAGCTTCTCACGACGTGGCGGACGGCGGGTTGTTCATCACACTCCTTGAAATGGCCATGCCCGGCGGACTCGGCTTTGACATTGTGACGGACGACGAAGTTCGCCTCGACGGGTTCCTCTTTGGAGAAGGCCAGGGCCGAGCAGTCGTTTCCTTGCACGAAGAGGACCAAGATGATTTCTTCGACGTTTGCGAAAAGCACGGTCTGCAACCCACGTTGTTGGGTCACGTCACCAAAGGCAAAGTGGTGGTGGACGACACGCACTTTGGGTTCTGCGAAGAGCTTCGAGCCTACTACGACAATGCTCTGGAAGAGATCTTGACGGAAGACTGATGCTGAAATCGCTGGCCAAACACCTCTCTGGAATCGCCCTCACTTGGGTGGTCGTGTTGGCAGGCACCTTGTTCTTGCTGCGTTGGTACAGCCAACCTTCGGCACAGCGAGAGGTTCCCCCGTTGGCGGGAATGGCCCAAACGGAGGCCGCGGATGCCCTTGGGGCGTTGGGGTTGGAAGCGGTTTGGCAAGATTCGATTTATGCGCCTTCAGGCACCCCTGGCGCGGTGGTGGAGCAGCATCCTCCGGCCGGCAGTTCGGTCAAAGTTGGGCGCAAAGTGTTGCTCACAACGTATCGGGTCACGCCGCCAAGCGAGCGTGTGGCCATTGAAGAGGGGCAAGACGCCAAGTTGGCCGAGCGCATCTTGACGACCCGAGGGTTCAGGGTGGAAGTGAAAGAGGAGCCCAACAAGTTGTTGGCAGGCAAGGTCATCCGTGTAGAACACCAGGGAGGGGCCGTGTCAGAGGAAGCTCGCTATCCAAAAGGCACTCGTCTGAGGTTGGTGGTCGGTGTGGCTGGTGCCAAAGACGTTCGGGTGCCTTGGTTGGTGGGTCTTACCCTCAAAGATGCGGCCGGCATTTTGGCACGACGCAACTTGGCACTCGGGCATGTCGGCTATGCGGACGACATCACCAACGCTCTGGACACTTCCCTCGCCGTCGTGGTCTCCCAGGACGCAAGCCCCGCCGACCTGTTGTACGTCCGCGAGGGGACAGCCATCGACCTGTATCTTGGCAAACACTGAATTTCACCTGAGGATGCGCACGATATCCAGCCCAAGCACGTTGAGGTCCACGATGAACACCTTCATTCCTTCCCTTCGCACTCCGTTCGCCTTCCGCGCCTTGGCGTTGGCGGTGTTCGGAATTGGATTGTGGACCACGGCGAAGGCGCAAGAGCGCGAATCGGATTTGCGCAGCGTCTTCGTGCCAGAAGCCAAGGTGAAAGCCTACGCCGCCGCCAAATCAGGGGGAGGTGAGCTTCCGCCGTTGGCCTTGCCCTTTGTGGACGACTTCGCTTGGCCCAGTTTTTTTGAGGACGATGTTGCCGTGAATCTCAAGCGCTGGGAAGCCAGTCCCGTGCGTCGAACGACCACGCTTGCCTACCAGCCGCCCACCATTGGCTGTGCCACCCTGGACGGGCTCAACCCCGAGGGCAACCCATACATGCTCAATCCGACCAACGCTGCTGGCTACGCAGACACGTTGACGTCAAGGAAGTTGTTGTTGGCGTCATCTGCGGCATCGGACAGCGTCGCGTTGAGCTTTTGGTATCAATCCGGAGGGATCGCCAACGGTGCGGACGCTGGGGAAGATAGCTTGGTGGTGGAATTCCGAACGAGTGTCTCGGATGGAGACCCGTGGCGATGGGTGTGGTCGACAGAGGGCATCGACGACGACACCGCGTTTCACCCAGCGGTGATTCACATCGGTGCTCCGGAGTACTTGCACAACGAATTTCAGTTCCGCATCCGGAATTACGGGTCTCTTGAGGGCAACGTCGACACATGGCACATCGACTACGTTCGCGTGGATCAAGATGGCATGACTCCAGCCCCCCTTTTCGAGGAGATTGCCTTTGTGACTCCTCCCTCGAGTGCACTGCGCCATCCTTGGACGGCCATGCCCTGGCCGCATTTTGTGGAAGACGCCGAGGGATACACTGCGACGAGCCTTCCTACGCTCCACCGGAGTTTTGGGGAGACCTCCAACAGCCAGGAGAACATCGGCATGACCATCCAGCGCGTGGATGTGGAGGGGAACGTCAACAGCTACACCCCGACCGCAGGAAACGTTCCGAACAACGCGGTCATCGGGTTGTTCGAGACGGACTATGTCCAGGACTTGCAAATCTTGACGCCGTTGTTCAACGCGGCATTGAGTGACACTTTCGCCACGTTCCACGTCAGCCTCTGGGAAGATGAGGTAGGAGACGCCAATGGGACGAACATGGAGGGTGTGCCGGACAACGACAGCATCATCCATGTCCAAACCTTCTACGACTACTATGCCTACGACGACGGCAGCGCGGAAAAGGCCTATGCCCTCGACGGTCAAGGGGGTGAATTGGTGGTGGGCTTTGACATCCAACAAGAGGACACCTTGGATGGCCTTTGGATCCACTTCACGCCGTTTTTTGACGACGCGACCGGTGCCACCTTCACGTTGAAGGTGTACGGTGACGACATGGACAACCCAGGTCAGCCCGACTCGCTTTTGGCCCCTCAGTTCGTGGTCCACAACCCCAGTTATTACGCGAACGAATTCGACGGATTCACCTACGTTCCGTTCGAAGCTCCGCTTCACGTTTCGGGCCGCATCTACGTTGGCTTTGTTCAGCAAGGTGAGCAACGGATCAACGTGGGGTTGGACAAGTCCACCAACACCAACCCAGAATACCTGTGGTACCGCTTTCCCTCTCTGCCCAACTGGCAGCAGTCAGGCATTGAGGGCTCACTGATGATTCGTCCAGTGTTGCGCGCGGGCAAAGAACCCGTCACAAACGTGGCGGAATTCCCCACGCGAACGGAAGCCCCGGCGGTGTTCCCCAACCCTGGAATAGGCGAGTGCCGTTGGCATTTGGAAGACGCTACGGAGATTCGGGTGTACGACCTATCCGGGCGCGAAGTGTCGGATTTGGGCCTTCTGGCTCCCGGATTGCACACTTGGACAACCTCAGCCCCAGGCATGTATTTTCTTGTGGGGACCACGAGTCAAGGTCAGACCTGGACACAACGCTGGATTTCCCGTCCATGAGCGACGAGCACCTGAACGAAGAGGAACAGTCGGAGGAGCTGTTTGAGCACCATCGGTTTGTGGCCGACCCGGGACAATCGCCGCTTCGCGTCGACAAGTTCATCATCAACCTCGTGGCTCATCTGTCACGCAACAAACTCCAAACCGCCGCCAAGTCTGGGTACGTTCGTGTCAACGGCCAACCTGTCAAAAGCAACCACAAGGTCAAGCCAGGAGAGGTCGTGACCGTGGAGCTGCCTCAGCCGGTGTTTGAATTTGAATTGTTGCCTGAGCCCATGGATTTGTCTGTCGTCCATGAGGACAACGACGTGTTGGTCATCAACAAGCCCATGAATCTCGTGGTGCATCCAGGGCACGGCAATTACTCAGGGACGCTGGTCAACGGTGTGCTGCATCACTTCCAAAACATGCCGAGCCTGGCCAACCAACCCGAGCCTCGTCCGGGTTTGGTGCACCGTTTGGACAAGGACACCACGGGACTCATGGTCCTTGGGAAAACGGAACGTGCATTGACCGAGCTGAGCGAACAGTTTTTTGAACGCACGGTCAATCGACGGTACTGGGCACTCGTTTGGGGTGACGTCACGGAAGATGGTACGGTGACCGGCAACGTGGGACGTTCGCTCCGAGATCGTCGTGTGCAGCAAGTCTTCACGGACGGCCGAGAAGGAAAACACGCCGTCACGCATTACCGTGTGCTCAAGCGAATCGGCCCGGTGACGCTCGTGGAATGCAAGTTGGAGACGGGCCGGACCCACCAAATTCGCGTGCACATGCAGCACATCGGTCACCCGTTGTTTGGCGACCCGGTATACGGCGGAAACGTCGCGGTCAAAGGCGCGCCAGGAGGGAAGTACAATGCGTTTTTGCGCAACATGTTCGAAGCCCTTCCAAGGCAAGCCTTGCACGCCAAGACACTTGGTTTCACCCATCCCGGCACCGGGGACCGAATGGAATTTGAATCGGAATTGCCGGAGGACATGGCGAATGCCTTGGCCAAATGGACGACCTACGTCGAGGCGGCAGGTATAGGATGAATGCGTCTTAAGGATTCAAGGCTTCAAGCTGCTCTACCTCCTCAAGGGCTTTCTCCCATTGGTTGATGCATTCCTGCATTTCTTGTTGCACGCCATCGAAGGCGTAGGCCATTTCAGTGACTTTCGCTCGGTCCGACGGATCCACAGCAGCCATGGCGGCACTTTGTTCTTTCTGCTTGGCCTCGAGTTTGGCAATGGTCTTTTCAAAGCGCTCAACCGCGTTTTTTGCTTTGCGCAATGCCTTCTCGTGCTCTTTGCGGGCTTTGTAGTCCATGCCGCCTGAGGGCGTGGGTGAGTCGAGTCCCTCGGCCTTCTCCTTGGGCCGTTCAACCTTCACCGTCTTTTTGGCTTCGTAGGCTGTGATGCTGGCGGCGTGTTTTTCGTGCAAGAATTGCTTGATGTCGCCGATGTATTGCTTCAAACCCGTGGGCGTCACTTCGTAAACGAGTTGAGTCATGTCGCTCAGGAAATCCCGGTCGTGCGACACCACCACCAAAGACCCGTCAAACCCTTTCAGGGCTTCCTTCAACACGGCCTTGCTTTTCAAGTCAAGGTGGTTGGTTGGCTCGTCAAGGATCAGAACGTTGTAGGGGTGAAGCAGAAGTTTGCACAAGGCCAAACGCGCCTTCTCCCCTCCTGACAACACCTTGACTTTCTTGTCGACGTCCTCGCCAGAAAAGAGGAAGGACCCGAGCAAGCCTCGGAGCTGCTTGTGCGCATCACCGACCGCGACTTCTTCCAAAGTCTCCATGACGGTCAGGTTGCCATCGAGTTCGTCGGTTTGGTTTTGGGCGTAATACCCAATGTCGACGTTGTGGCCGATCGTCAGATCTCCGGCAGTGCAAGATTCCTGCTTGAGCAGCATACGCGTCAGCGTGGTCTTTCCAGCGCCATTTTTCCCAACCAACGCCACCTTTTCCTGTCGAGCCATCAGAAAGTCCAAGCCTTCAAACACCGTAAGCTTGTCAAAACACTTTTTGAGGGATTGCGCTTCAAAGATGACCTTGCCCGAACGCGGAGCTGGAGGGAATCGGAATCGGATTTGAGCGTTCTCGGCAGCATCCACTTCTACGCGCTCCAACTTGTCAAGCTTTTTGATCAAGCTTTGAGCAAACGCCGCCTTGTTCTTCTTTGCCCGGAATTTGTTGATGAGCAGCTCGGTATCCTGGATGTACTTCTGCTGGTTTTTGGCCGCTTGCTCTTGCCGCATCCGTTCTTCCTCTCGCCAAACTTGGTAAGCCGAATAGGGCCCCTTGAAGTCGTACAATTTGACTCCCCCGATTTCCACGGTACGCTTGGTGAGGGTGTCCAAAAACACACGGTCGTGTGAGATCAACAGAATGGCGCCAGGGTGGTGCAACAAAAACGTTTCTAACCACTGGATGCTTTCAATGTCGAGGTGGTTGGTCGGCTCATCCAGAAGCAGCAAGTCCGGCTTCATCAGGAGCAGTTTGGCGAGCTCGACGCGCATTTTCCAACCGCCGCTGAATTCGTGCATCTGACGGGTCATGTCCCCGATCTGGAATCCAAGTCCTTGCAAAATGCGATGGGCCTGCTCCTCCGTGCTCGCGGCCCCAATCGCGTCCAATCGCTCGTTGGCGTCGCTCAAATCTTGAATCAGCTGGGAATAGCTGTCGCTTTCGTAGTCCGTCCGCTCTGCGACTTCCTTGGTGAGCTTCTCGAGCTTTTCTTCCAAGGCTTGCATCTCTTCAAAGGCTTGCATGGCTACTTCGAGCACCTGGGCACCTTCGTCGTGCTCCATTTCCTGGGGCAAGTAGCCGATGCGGTATTCCTTGGGCGTGTGCACACTTCCCTCGGAGGGCTTTTGGTGTCCTGCAATGATTTTGAGAAGGGTGGATTTGCCGGCGCCGTTGCGCCCCACCAAGCCGATGCGGTCCTTGATGCCAATGGCCAAGTCCACTCCCTCAAACAGTGTGCGATCTCCGAAATGGACTCCAAGGGACGTCAAATGCAGCATGGGGCTGCAAGTTCGGCCTCACGGCCTCGTGGAACAAAAAAGAGCCGCATCTCTGCGGCTCTTTTCTTCTGAAGTTTCAAACCTCAATAATGCCAGATGTCGTGCTCCAGGTTGAAAAGCTCCTGCTGGATGCGTTCGGATTCCGCCAGAGCGTCCAATCCGCGCGCGTAAGAGACAATCATGCGGTTGAAGCTGTTGTCTTCCTTCACGATGTAGCTCGAGAAGTAGCGCTTTTGGAACAAGTCTTCGTAGGTGCGCCGCTGCGCGTCGTTGAACATGTTGTAGACTTCGCTGTTGGCGAAAACGTAGCGGCATTCGGGGTAGTACAGCCAAAACAACGGGCGGAAACCCACGCTGTTTCCGTCCACGTCAAAGTCTTCCAACATGGGAGCGATCCCGAGGATACGCACGTAGCGTTCACTCCGCTGCCGGTCCCAAATCCAGTCCTCCTTGATCCTGTAACGCGTGATTTTGTCTGACGACAACTCGTTGCTTTGCTGGATGGTTCCAATCACTTCGCCGTAGTCGTCGTATTGCTTCACCAAAGTAACCGGATTCAAAATCTTGCGGATGCTGTCCGCAGAGAGTGGGAACGTAAATTCGTCGTCATCTCCCAAGGGCCCGGCGCTGTATGCCACAAGAGATCCTTCTACGAGCAAGGCCTCACGGACCACGTCAAACAGGTTTTGACGATCTTGAATGGCATCCAAGGGGAAGTAGAAGGGGTGATTGAATTTCTGACGAAGGTCAATCTCCTGCCAGATGCGACGCTTGTACATCACGTCGGCTTCTCGCAAGTGCGGGTAAGGAATGACGCGCTTGGTGAGGTTGGTTTCCTTCACGTAGGCGCCGTCCAACACGTTGGGAGATTGAGCCACACCTTGCTGCACAATGGCAAACAATGCGAAGGTCAAGGACAAACAAGTGCACAGGAACTGTTTCATGTCGTGTAAGTTAACCGGTGATTTTCAATTTCATCGGGGGCAGATCTCGTTCCGTCCCGTCAGGCATGGACACCAGAATGTCTTCCAAGTAGATGATGTTGCCTCGACGAACCCGCTTCAACGCTTCTTGTTGGTCCGGTGTGAGGCGGTTGTTGCCGGAAGGCAGGTCAGAAAAGGAGCCATCCTTCGAAATCTTCAGAGTGAAACTCTTGACACGGACCTGCACGTCAAAGTCGAAGCCTTCCATGCGGGCTGCCACAGGGGCAAATGACAACACTTCGGCTTTCGTGATTCCTTTGTCCGTGGGCTTTTTGCCGGTCCAAAATGCGACAGGGTCGGGGATGCGCTTCACCCTGAAGTTTTTCGCAGGGAGCGACTTCTTCGTTCCGTCGGGCAATTCTGCGGAGACGGTGATGTTTGCCTCTCGGACAGAGCTGTTGGAGCTGGCTTCCACAACGTAGGAACCGTCTGGCTGCTTTGAAATCGTGTGACCACCGTCGATGCGCACGTCAATCTTGTCTTGAGGAACACCTGGAACAGAGACTTCCACAGGGTTTGGAACGCCGCGGTAGAACACGTTCATCTTGGTGGGAGAGACCACAAGCGCAGGTTCCGCAACTGTGATGGTGGGCGTGTAAAACGAGTAGGGTTCAATGTTGCCGTCAGGACCTTGGAATCGAATCAAACCTTTGAAGTTCATCTCGCCGAGGTTCATTCCTCGCGTGGGGATGCGCAACTTGCCCATTCCGTCGCTTCCAATCGTCAGTCCTTCTAAACCTTCATAGGCGAGCAAAGAGGAATCTCGACCGTCCCACTTCGTTCCGTCGATGTAAATCTCAGGAGCATTGGTGGCGTCGTAGGCGGCCAAGAGTACATCTGCTCGGAATGAATCTCCGCGAAGGATGTAGTTGGACTCGGGCACCACGAGCGGCTTGAGATCAGTGAATTTGTAGGACTTGGCTTCAATCCCACCGAGCAACCAAGAGAGCACATCTTCTTGTGCATCTTGAACGTCCACAATCATTTTGGACATCAAGGGCATGACAGCAGCCAAGGGCACGTCGTAGAAATTGGCCGCTTCCCAGGTGACCTCCTTGCCATCCTCCAATTCGTTTTCAAATGTGAATCGTTCGTCAAGCTGCACCTTGATGTATTCCGGAAGCACACGGGTATTTCCTTGGCTGTCGACCAACTTGACCTCTTTGAGGTAGTCGCGGTACGCTTCCAAGTTTTTGCGCAAGGCCGCGGCACTCCACGGATCGTTCTCGTCGTACTTCGGGTTTTGGGGCTCAGACCCCACCATAAAGGCAGTCAATTCTTGGTATTCGTCTTTTTTCTCAATGACGGCAAGATTGATGGTCGTGTCCATGCCACTCTCGTCCTTGCCGATGAAGTTGACGAAATCGTTGCCCAACTCGTCATCGTACTTCCCCTCCGACGTTGCCATGCAACGCCCTTTCAACTGGGTGATGTAATTGACCAAGTTGTCGCTGCGCCCGCGTACTTCGCGAGCCTTGTCCATGAACGGACCCACTTTTTCTTTGTTCTGGGCGTACTTCACCTCCAAAGTGGTCAAGGTCTCAGCGACCTTTCCCTTCAAAGTGTGTTGCGTGTCTTGCAAGCTGTTCTCCACTTTCACGAAGCCGTTCAAGACTTCTTTGGAGATGTTGAGGGCCAAAAGTGCAGTCAGGACGAGGTACATCATCCCGATCATCTTCTGACGCGGTGTTTCTTTTCCTCCGGCCATGGTTCAGATGCTTAGCTGCGTCCGCCACCCATGGCGTTCAACATGTTGCCGTAAACGGTGTTGAGAGAGGCCAAGTTCTTCGCCAATTCGGAGATGTTCTCCTTGTAAACCTTGGTGTCCTCAATGGAATCGTTGAGGTTGGTCACCAACTCGCCCATTCCTGCGAAGAGCTGCTTGTTCTGCTCAAGTTGAGCGAGTTGGCCCTCGTACATGCTGTTCAGCGAATTCAGGTTCTCGTTCATTTTAGCCAAGCCCGCACCTGTGGATGCTCCTTCTGCACTGGCCTTCACCAACCCCGTTAAGCCTTGACTTACCTCGTCGTAGGTGTTGCTCAATTCATCCACGCGGTTGGAAGCTTTCACCAAGGCATCGCTGTAGCCTTTGGTCGCCACAGATGCATCTGCAACTTCACCCATTTTCGAGGCCTGCTCACCGAGGTGGCGCATGCCGTCTCCCAATTTGGCGATGACTTCGGAATCGATGTTGGACTTGGCAAGCATGTCGTCCAGCTGCTGCGTGGGGGTCTTTTCAGCACCCTCACCTGTCGCAAGCTGGGGGTACACCAACGACCAATCGGGATCTTCATGTGGCTTTTCAAAGGCCGACATGAAAAAGATGAATGCCTCTGTCCCCAAACCAAGAATCAGCATGAGCGATGCACCTTCCCAGTGCTGGATTTTGAACAACGCTCCAATGATGACGATGGCAGCGCCCCATCCATAGAGCTTGGCCATAAAATTTTTCCACTGCTTGCTTCCTGGTTTCATGGTTACGGGGTTTAGGTTGGTTTCAATTCAGCGTGAAAACGCTGGGCAGGTTGGGTTTAGTATGCAATGTTGGCGTGCGGTTTCAATTCACGCCAAGAAGAAATCAATTCCACTCTTCGGGCAAGCCGGACTTGCCTCGTCCCAAGTAGGACATGACAGAACGAAAGCCAATGGAGGCCTTTGCGGTGTCGCTGTACTCAAACGTACGTGTTCCGGTTTGGCAGTAGTAGCCAATGTCTTTCCAGGATCCACCGCGAATGACTTTGCGCTTGAGAGCGGGAGGGTCATCCACTTTCGCGTGGTACACGTAGTCCGGAGCCAAGTCCCAAGAGAAGTCGTACACCGTTTCGTCGAAGGCCGTGTTGGTCCATTCGGCCACGTTGCCACTCATGTTGTAGAGGCCGTAGTCGTTGGGGCTGTAAGACTCCACAGGCGCAGTGTAAGCGTTGGCGTCTTCCACATAGTCCCCACGCATGGGTTTGAAGTTTGCCAGGACGCATCCCTGTTGATTTCGCGCGTAAGGTCCGCCCCAAGGGAAGGGAGCCAAGTTCCGCCCTCCACGTGCGGCGAATTCCCACTCCGCTTCAGAAGGAAGACGAAACTTTTGGACGAATGTCTCGCCGTTCTTCATCTTCCATTCGTTCATGATCTGCGTACGCCAAGCGTTAAAGGCCTTCGCTTGTCCCCAAGTCACTCCAACGACAGGATAGTCGTCGAAGGCAGGGTGCCAGAAGTACATTTCAGCATAGGGCTCGTTGTAGGCGTAAGTTGCATCGTGAATCCAAACCAACGTGTCGGGATAGATGTTGATGATTTCTTCCACCACAAATTGCGCGCGGTCGCTGTGACGGCGTGTGGAATGAAGTTGGTTCAAGCTGTTCACCTCACCGTATTCTTCGTCGCGAGCACCCTTCTTTGACGCTGCATCGAGGTTCGTCCAGTAGTAGCGGTAGTTCAGCTTGCGCGTGTCCAATTCGCGGCGGTTGTAGAATTGATCGGAGCCTTGCAGGAAAAATTCATCGTAAAGGAGGTCAAAAATGTCTTCATCCTCCCAGTCGATGGGTTCTTCCCAGTTCAGGACAAACCCTTTGTCGATGAAACGGTCCAATTCTTGACCTCGGCTGTTTTCAGCAATGTAATACCGGTCGTCGTCGTTGTCGGCAAGGGTTTGCAGGTACAACGAATCGCGCACGTACTGCACGAATTGACGGTATTCGTTGTTGGTGATTTCATGCACGTCCATGTAGAACGGCGGAATGGTCACCGTTTTGGAGCGCGTGTTGAGAGCGAAGGGGACATCTTGGTCACTTGGGCCCATGGTGTAGGATCCAAAGTGGATGTAATTCATCCCAAACGGGTTCGATTGTTCCCAGTACTGACGGGGGTGAACACCCACCAGCTCGCCCTGGGGCCCCATGTAACACGCCGACAAAAAGACGGGTGCAATGAGGATCATCAGGAGCTTTTTCATGGATTGATTTTCTTGCAGAATTGTTAGGTACAACGCTCGACAGACATGGTTTCGTGTGTCTTAGAGGAATCGAGGGTTGGCGTATTTGTTTTCAATCGGCGTTGTCACAAATTTGAAAGCATACGAGAAGAAGGCCTCAAGCGAGCCCGTGCTGTATGAACGCAGTTCGCTGGTGGTCACGTCGTACGAGACTCCGACTTTGAATACTTGAGTGCTTGAGGTGATGCCCTCTTTCTTCGACATGCTGTATTGCACGCCTGCCGCAGGTGCGACGGCATCGCCCGGGCGCCACGTCAGGCCACCCCAAACAAAATCATCCCACAACACGTTGACGTTCATGTCGACTGCGGTGGCGTTCAAGTCTGTCTTGGCAAGCAGGTTGCTTCGCAGCAAAAGTTGGTCACCGTTGAGAGGGTAGTTGTATCCACCCATCAGGTAAAAGTGGCGCGTGGGCACAATGTCAAGTGACGACATTTTGACTTCTGCAATGTGCGTCATGGACAAGCCTGCATAGTATTCGTTGCCTTTCCGCATGAACACACCCAAGTCCAAATCAGCCGAACTGCCAGAAGCTCCTTGGTCTGGAATGGCAGGGTCGTTTTGCCAGTCGTCCACGGCGATCCATTCGGCATCGAAGCTCTTGCTGAAGAGGGAAACGTTCAATCCCACGCCAATGTGGGCTCCGTTGGCCAAAGGTGACAGGTGGTAAGCGTACCCCAACTTGACCATGGTGTTCGATTCTTGCCCGATCTCGTCTTGGTAAATCTGGAAGCCGAGCGCTCCTGGAATGAAATCGACGTTCGAGTGAACGTTGATCATTGTGGTCACAGGCGCTCCATTCACGCCCATCCACTGATCTCGATACCAAGCGTTGACATGGGTCAGGTCATCTTCCCCAGCAGCTCCAATGTTGAAGGCGGCGAGGTCGTTGAACCATTGCGTCATTTGAGGGTCTTGCTGCGCAGAGGCCTGCCCGAGGGTCAGGCATGCCAAGCCGAAGCCGATTGCGATGTTGCGAATCATCTTATTTCTTTGATTTTCAGCAGGTTGCACCCCAAATAGCGGGCGCAGAGGTTGGCTAATATAGGGATTTTCCCAATGCGCAAGCGATTTCTGTACGCTTCTCGAGCCGGAGGTGTTGCTGAGGTCAAACATGTCTAAGCCAGTTTTTGGTATGTGCGCCACCAACGGTCCGGGAGGGAGCCTTCGGATGCTTCAACATACTCTTCATACGAGCAGGGTACGAGCAAACTGGGCAAAAGGTTCGTTTTGTCGCTGTTGGGCATGGGGACGTCCATCCACCAGCGATCGCTTTTAGGGCTTTTGAAGAAGGCGATTTCGTGGTGTTCGCCCGGCAAGTCCACAACGTATCTGAGGTAGTCTTCGGTTGAGCATTTGGGATGATCCCCTTTTTGGTTGAAAATGCCGTCAAGCACGTGCCAAACCCCTTGCGCAACCAGATGGCCGCCACGTCCACGGTCGTCGAGGTCAGGGTTGTGTTCGAAAAACCCGGTGGCGAGCAGGCGATCGCTCATGCCCACGTAGCGTGCCAATTGGCACAAATGTTCCGAGGTCATGCCATTGGGGCTGGCGTGGGTTGAAGCGGGATGGTCCGAGGCGCGCACCGAGGCCATGTCCACCGTGACGAGGTCCGCGTTGCGCACAATAGGCTCGACGTGACGCATGTTTTGCAGCAAACCACCAAGTCGAATGGCCTCAAACTGCAGACGCTCGAGCAGCTCGAGCGTGTCGGGGTCAGTCAGGTATCCCTGGTGCCCGACGTTGGTGTAGTCAAAAAGGAAGTTGGGCTCGTGCATGACCACACTGTTCATGTGGTTCCTTGAACTGACCATGCTTGGGTCGCCGCCGAAGTCCAGCCGTGGGTCTACCGTCACGACATTCATGGGGCGTCCGACCGATTCGAGTGCTCTGTACATGGGGACGGTAAGGTCGTGCCCTCCGCCGAGCACGATCGGGATGATGCCCATTTGGACCAATTCGGTCACCACAGATTGAACCGCAGCATACGTGTCTTCTTCAGTGGCTCCGGCTCGGATGTCGCCCAAGTCCACAGTGGGTTGCCAAGGTTGAGGAGGAACAAGTTGGTAGAGCCAATGACGGATGGCGTCGGGTGCGCCTCCGCAGCCTTCGTTGTCTCCCGAACGGCGGCCGTCGTTCACCCCAAACAGCGCGACACGAGCGCCCTCCAACATGGGGCGAGCATCGAAGCGGTGGGCTTCAATGCGGTCCGCGATCCGCGCCACTCCCTCCGCATTGGAGAAGTCGGGGGCGTTGACCGGTTCGAACAAGTCGAGGAATCCGTCGAGCATGAACCAGAGATTTGAGGCCTAAAGTGGCACTTGGACCGCAAGGTCGAAGGACCGTGCCCCAAATGAACCACCAAACCGAGGCAAGCATTCACAACGGAATGTGAATGCAGAGGCCAACAAATCTGAAAAACAGGGCTTTACGACTTCTTCCGACGGCCGCGCTTGGGGCGATTTTTCGCCTCTTCGATCAACTCCTGCGCGCGTTCCCACGTCACATCCTCCGGTTTTTCGTCCTTCGGAATGGTGGCGTTCAAGCGACCAGCTTTGATGTACGGGCCATAACGTCCGTTCAGCACCCGCACGGTGTCGTCCTCTTCAAAGACCTTGATCAGGGCTTTGGCGTCGGCTTCCTGTTTGGCCTTGATCAACTCCATGGCTCGCTCAAGAGTCACGGTGTAGGGATCGTCGCCTTCGTCTGCTTTCAGGGAAACGAATTTGCCGTCGTACCTGACATAGGGTCCAAACCGACCAATGGCGGCGGTCACTTTTTTGCCGTCGTGGTCGCCCAACGTTCGAGGCAACTTGAACAACTCCAGGGCCTCTTCGAGCGTCAAGGTTTCGATCGACTGGCCTGGCAGGAGCGAAGCGAACTGCTTTTCTTCGTCGTCCGGGCCGCCGATTTGGGCCATGGGGCCGTAACGGCCGATGCGGCAAAGGATTTGAGCCCCCGATTCGGGGTGGACGCCGAGAATACGCTCTCCAGAAGCCCGGTCAGCGTGTTCCATGGTGGTGTCCACGGTTTCTTTGAAGGGCGTGTAGAAGCGCTTGAGCATGGCGCGCCAGTCCAGTTGACCTCGAGCAATGACGTCAAATTCCTCTTCGACGTCGGCTGTGAAGTTGTAGTCGAGGATGTTCTGAAAGTGCTCAAGCAAAAAGTCGTTCACCACCAGTCCGATGTCCGTAGGGAACAGCTTGCCGCGCTCTTGTCCAGCGTTTTCCGTTTCCGTGACCCCTGCCACCGACGTTGCCTTCAGCGTGAGTACGCGGTAGTCGCGTGGCGTTCCGTCGCGATCTTCCTTGATGACGTAGCCGCGTTTTTGCATCACCTCGATGGTGGAGGCGTACGTGGAGGGGCGTCCGATGCCGAGTTCTTCCAAGCGTTTGACCAAACTCGCTTCCGTGTAGCGCGGCGGGTGCTTGCTGAAGCGTTGGGTGGCGACAACCGAGTCGCGTTCCATGGATTGCCCCTCGGTCATGGCCGGGAGCATGTCTTTGGTTGTTTCGTCTGGGCCTTCCTCATCGTCCGTGCCTTCGAGGTACAATTTGAGGAATCCTTCAAACGTGATGACCTCACCGCGCGCCACGAATTCTTCGTCACGGCCCGAGACTGAAATTTTGGCAACCGTCTTGTCCAATTTCGCGTCGGCCATCTGAGAGGCCAAGGTGCGCTTGTAGATCAAGTCGTACAAACGTTCCTCCTCGCGAGAGGCGTCGACGGAAGAAGCGGACATGTCTGTGGGACGAATGGCTTCGTGGGCCTCTTGCGCTCCTTTTGACTTCGATGCGTAAGTGCGCTTGTGGGCGTATTCGGCGCCGAAGGTGCTCGAAATTTCCTTCTCGGCCGCTTCAAGTGCGACGTCGCTGAGGTTGGTGGAGTCCGTACGCATGTACGTGATGCGACCTGCCTCGTAGAGACGCTGGGCCACACCCATCGTGCGGGACACGCTGAAGCTCAATTTCCGGGAAGCCTCTTGCTGGAGGGTCGAGGTGGTGAAAGGAGCTGCCGGTTTTTTCGTGGACGGTTTGGTTTCAATCGACGAGACCACGTGGTCTGCCCCCAAACAGGCTTCCAAAAACCTCTGCGCCTCGGCCTCCGAAGCGAATGTGGTGCTGCACGAGGCTTTCACCATGGCTTTGCCTGTGTGGAAGTGGCCGACAACCCTGAACGAAGATTGGGATGTGTGCGCATCGATTTCCCGTTCCCGATCCACGATGATTCGGACGCCGACGCTTTGAACGCGTCCCGCGCTCAGCGAGGGGCGAATTTTGCGCCACAAAACGGGGCTTAGCTCAAAGCCCACAAGACGGTCGAGGATGCGACGCGCTTGTTGGGCATTGACAAGGTCCGCATCCACGTGACGCGGCGCTTCAATGGCTTTGAGAATGGCGGGCTTGGTGATTTCGGAAAAGACAATGCGCTTTGTCTGCTCGGGCTTCAGGCCCAAGGCCTCTACGAGGTGCCAACTGATGGCCTCTCCCTCGCGGTCCTCATCCGTCGCGAGCCACACGGTCTCCGCTTTCTTCGCAAGCGATTTGAGCTCCGAAACCACCTTTTTCGAGGAGGGGCTGACTTCGTACTTGGGGGCGAAATCGTTCTCGATGTCCACGCTGTCGTTCCCTTTGGCAAGGTCGCGGATGTGGCCCATAGAGGACTTGACGACAAAGTCTTTGCCGAGGTAGCCTTCGATGGTCTTTGCCTTTGCGGGGGACTCTACAATCACGAGATTCTTGGCCATGAGAACGGGTTTGGGCGGGCAAATTAAAGACAACTTGAGGAGACTTTGGTTCGCACAAGTCACAGAAAACCACCTGCGATTCAGGTACCCCTAAAGGGGTGACAATTTGTCAGTAGCGTACATTTGCATCATGCGAGAAGGAGAACACGTCTTGGACGAAGGACGTCAGGGAGAGGCCACTGTCGTGGCTGGACCTGGCGCGGGTGCACGCAAACTGTACCTCGAGAGCTACGGATGCCAAATGAATTTCAGCGACAGCGAAATTGTGGCGAGCATCCTCTCGGATGCGGGATACCAGACGACGAGAAATGAGGACGAGGCTGATTTGGTGTTGCTGAACACGTGTGCGATTCGAGACAACGCCGAGCAGCGCGTTCGGAACCGCTTGGTGCACTTCAAAGGCAACAAGGCGAAGAACCCAAGCCTCGTGGTGGGCGTGTTGGGTTGCATGGCGGAACGTTTGCGTGAAAAGCTGCTCGAGGAGGAGAAGTTGGTCGATTTGGTGGTGGGGCCAGATGCCTACCGTGATTTGCCCAACTTGGTGGACCATGTTGAAGGTGGACAAAAAGCCGTCAACGTCCTTCTGTCTCGCGAGGAGACCTACGCGGAGATCAGCCCTGTGCGCCTCGACAGCAGTGGCGTGACGGCCTTCATCAGCATCATGCGCGGTTGCGACAACATGTGTTCGTTTTGCGTGGTGCCGTTCACCCGAGGCCGCGAACGCAGTCGGGACCCCCAGAGCATCGTTCGTGAGGCGCACGAGCTTTTTGCGGCGGGATATCGCGAGGTCACGCTTTTGGGCCAAAACGTGGACTCCTACAAGTGGAACATCGACAACAAAGGCGTCATCAAGGACGACGCGCAGCCGGTGGTCAGGTTCGCGGAGTTGTTGGAGATGGTCGCGGCGGTGAATCCGGATTTGCGGGTGCGGTTCAGCACGTCGCACCCCAAGGACATGACCGACGACGTGCTGCACGCCATGTCGCGTCACGAGAACATTTGCAAGTACATCCACCTGCCCGTGCAGAGCGGACACAGCGACGTGTTGAAGCGCATGAACCGCGGCTACACCCGAGAGTGGTACCTCGACCGCATCGCGGCCATTCGGCGCATCATGCCCGATTGTGCCATCAGCACGGACGTCATCACGGGATTCTGCGGGGAAACCGAAGAGGAGCATCAGGCGACGTTGAGCCTGATGGACGAGGTGAGGTACGAGATGGCCTTCATGTTCAAGTACAGTGAGCGTCCCAAAACCTTGGCCGAGCGCAAGTTTGAGGACGACGTTCCGGAAGAAATCAAGGGCGCGCGGTTGCAGGAGGTGATCGCCCGTCAAATGATTCACGGCAAGGAGCGCACCCAGGCCTTGGTGGGCAAGGTGCACCGCGTGTTGATCGAGGGGACAAGCAAGAAGCGTGACGACCAGTTTTTTGGGCGGACCACCCACAACACGGTGGTGGTGTTTCCCAAGGGAGATCTCCAGGTTGGGCAGTACGTCAACGTCAAGACGTTTGACTCCACACCGGTGACGCTGATGGGTGAAGTCACGGACGAACCCTCGGAAAGCTAAACATGGACGTTGGAGCGTTGAAGCGACGGTTTGGGGTGGTGGGCAACTCGCCCGCGCTCGATCGTGCGTTGACGGTGGCGTCGCAAGTGGCAACCACGGACATCAGTGTGCTCGTGCTCGGAGAAAGCGGGACGGGAAAGGAGGTGATGCCGCGCATTGTGCACCAATTCAGCACGCGGAAGCACGGACCCTACGTCGCAGTCAACTGCGGCGCAATTCCGGAAGGAACCATCGATTCAGAACTCTTTGGCCACGAAAAGGGAGCTTTTACCGGTGCGACGGACACGCGCAAAGGCTATTTCGAAGAGGCGAACGGGGGCACGATTTTCCTCGATGAAGTCGCGGAGCTGCCGCTGACGACGCAGGTGCGCTTGCTGCGCGTGCTGGAATCGGGCGAATTCATGAAGGTGGGGTCGTCGAAAGTCCAAAAGACCGACGTTCGCGTCGTCGCCGCCACCAACGTCGACTTTGACGAGGCCATGTCGCGTGGTCGGTTCCGGGAAGACCTGTATTACCGTCTCAGTCAGGTGCCCATTCAACTTCCGTCGCTTCGTCAGCGTTCGGGCGACGTGCATTTGCTGTTTCGGAAGTTCACCACGGACTTCAGTGAGCAGTACCGAATGCCGCCCCTGAGTTTGGACGACGAGGCGATCGAAATCCTCGAGCACTACCCTTGGCCCGGGAACATCCGTCAGCTGAAAAACGTGACGGAGCAAATGAGCATCTTGGAAACCAACCGGCGCATCGATGCTGACACGCTTCTGGGCTACCTGCCAGAAACGCACCGCAGCCGGTTGCCCAGCACGACGGCTTCTGCGTCTTCGGCCGAGGGCATGGACGAGCGCGAAATCCTGTACAAGGTGCTGTTTGACATGAAAGGCGACCTCAACGACCTGAAGCAGCTCGTGCTGTCGCTGATGAAGCACGGGGGATTGCAGGGAGGTGAGGAAGAAGCGGAATTGGTGCAACGCGTTTTCAAGGAGGAAATGACGCCAGGGGAGGCCCAGCGCGCTTTGGCCGCCCTTCCGCAGTTTGCTGGACGGAGTGCCGGCAACGAAGGCGACCACACCGAGGACGTCGACCACCAGCCCGCGGACGAAGTCGTGCTGTCCCTTCAAGACTCGGAAAAGGAACTGATTCGTCGGGCCCTCGACAAACACCGCAACAAGCGCAAATACGCCGCCGAAGAGTTGGGCATTTCCGAGCGTACGCTCTACCGCAAAATCAAAGAGTACGACTTGAAATGAGGATCAAAGGCATGGCTTGGTGGATGTGCGGTGTCTTGGCCGTTGGCGCATTGGTCTCCTGCGGCTTGTACTCTCCTTACGGTGCCCAAACCTCTGGCGCCTCCACCTTCAGCGTTCTCGATTTTGAACCCGCTCACCCCCTCGTGTCCGCCACGGCAGCACAGTCCCTTGCGGAGGCCTTGCGCGATCGTGTGCAGCGCCAAAGCACGCTTCGACTCGTCGAAGATGGGGAATTGAAATTCAGCGCTCGCGTGGTGGGTTGGGAGGTCCGGCCAGTCAACGTTCAGGGCGACGAGACAGCCGGGGCGAACCGAGTCACCGTGAGTGTGGTGTTGACCTACGTCAACGAGCGGGACTCCGGACTTAGCCTCGAGCGGACATTCAGTCGCTATGTCGACTTGCCGAGCGATCAAGATGTGTTCTCTCAAGAGGATGCCTTGGTGGAAGAATTGGGGGAGTTGCTCTCCCAAGACATGTTCAACGCCACGTTGGGAAATTGGTGATGGACGCGTCCAAACTCCAACCCTGGCTCGATCGAGGCCCACGTCCAGAGGACGTGGAGGCGTTGCGTGCCTTGGTCGCACGCTACCCTTTTGCAGGTCCGCTGCGCATGATGCTGGCAAAAGCTTCTGACATGGCGCAGGACTTGGAGCGCCGGGAAGAGTTGCTTCGGGCAGGAGCCCACGTTCCGTCACGGCGTGCCCTTTTTGCCTATTTGATGGGCCCCGCGCTTGTGGAGGAAGCCCGCGCAATTCACGCGGAAATTTTGGCCTCGCCTGACGTGTCAGAAGAAGACATGGTGGGCATGGTTTGGCATGCGCAAGACGTGCCTCCGGCGACCTCAAGCGCCCCCGAGTCTCAAGAGGAAGAGGTTGTTGCGAAGCCAGAAGAGCCGGCCACGCGTGAGGCCATGGTCGCGGCCATTGCCTCGGTCATCGAGCAGGATGTGGAAGGGTGGAATCGCGTCGAGGTGGAGGGCGATGCGGCCTCCGAGATGCCCCCCGATTCCGCCACAGCACAAGCTCACCCTGCCCGGCAATCAGCGGGGGTGGAGGTGCCGGTTTTGGGCAGTGCTCCCCAACCAAGCAGTCTGTTTGGGCAGTGGCTGCAACAGCGCGCGCGGGAGACGGGCTTCGGCCAACCGTCCTTAGCGGAACAAGGTGCAGGGGCCTTGATTGATGCGTTTCTCGCCAAGGGTGATGTGCGCATCGGGCCTGTGCGCGAAAGCCTCGAAAGCACCGAGAAATGGGCCGCTCAGGGCTTGGTGGAAGACGCGAGTTTGGTCACGGAAACCATGGCGAAACTCTACGCCCAACAAGGCCAAATCGGCCGCGCGAGAAAAGCTTACAAGCTTCTCGCTTTGAAATACCCGGAAAAAAGTGTTTATTTTGCGGCCCAGCTGAAAAAGCTGCGTAACTCTTGAACAACTGAACATGATCACCTTTCTGACCGTCGTCATCTTGATTGTCTGCTTCCTCTTGGGCGCAGTGATTTTGGTCCAAAACCCCAAGGGAGGAGGACTCGCCACAGGTTTCCAAGGAGCCAGCCAAATCGGCGGCGTCCAGCGCACCACCAACTTCCTCGAGAAGGCAACGTGGTACCTCGCCGTGGCCCTTTTCGTGTTGTGCATTGTCGTCGGCAGCTTTGCCGGCAACGGTTCCCTTGATGTAGGTGTGGACGAGAGCTTTGCGCCATCCGCTCCCATCGAGGCTGCGCAATAAGAATCGAGCATCAACCGAGGCGCACGTCGCCTGCAACGACACCCTGTCAGAAATCGCTGACAGGGTGTCGTGCTTTTAGGTCATTCCTGACATCGATGTCAGGGGGACATGTCCCTTTGCGGTTTGGCACGGAAATCGCCTGTGGTGCCTCGTGCTCGTGCACTTCTCTTGAAATCAAACAACTCAACAATTCATGTCTGTCAACATTCGACCTCTGGCTGATCGCGTTCTCGTCGAACCCGCAGCCGCAGAACAGACCACCGCGAGTGGCATCATCATTCCCGATTCCGCCAAGGAAAAGCCCCAGCGTGGCACCGTCGTGGCGGTGGGACCTGGCAAAAAGGACGAGCCAACCACCGTTCAAGTCGGCGATACGGTGCTCTACGGCAAGTACTCCGGAACGGAGCTGCAACACGAAGGCACGGACTACATGATCATGCGTGAATCGGACATCCTCGCGATCCTCTGATTCCCCTCCAATTCAATCTGAAGAACCTCAATTCAAATGGCGAAAGACATTCAATTTAACAGCGATGCGCGCGCGGGCCTGAAGGCTGGCGTGGATGCGTTGGCGAACGCAGTGAAGGTGACCCTAGGCCCGAAAGGTCGCAACGTGGTCATCGACAAGAAGTTTGGCGCTCCTGCCGTCACCAAAGACGGTGTTTCTGTGGCGAAGGAAATCGAGTTGGAAAACCCCGTGGAGAACATGGGCGCCCAAATGGTCAAGGAAGTCGCTTCCAAGACGGCCGACGTCGCGGGTGACGGAACGACCACAGCGACGGTGCTCGCGCAAGCGTTGGTGGGCGAAGGCCTGCGCAACGTCGCTGCTGGCGCCAACCCCATGGACCTCAAGCGTGGCATGGACAAGGCGGCTGAAGCCATTGTGGCTGGCCTGCGCGACATCAGCCGTGAAGTCGGAAACGACAACAGCAAAATCGAGCAAGTTGGCACCATCTCAGCCAACAACGACAAGACCATCGGTTCCTTGATTGCGGAGGCGATGAAGGTAGTGGGCAACGAAGGCGTGATCACGGTTGAGGAAGCCAAAGGCACCGAGACGGAAGTGAAGACGGTGGAAGGCATGCAGTTCGATCGCGGCTACCTCTCTCCCTACTTCGTGACCAACCCGGACAAGATGGAGGCGGAGCTCGACAACCCTTACATCTTGATTCACGACAAGAAAATCTCCAACATGAAGGACCTTCTTCCTGTGTTGGAACAAACCGCACAAGGCGGTCGCCCGCTCCTCATCATCGCAGAAGATGTGGACGGCGAAGCGCTAGCGACGCTCGTGGTCAACAAGATTCGAGGCGCCTTGAAGGTCGCTGCTGTGAAGGCGCCTGGATTTGGGGATCGCCGCAAGGCCATGCTTCAAGACATCGCCATCCTCACTGGAGGTCAAGTCATTTCTGAAGAGACTGGGTTGAAGCTCGAAAACACGACCATTGCGGACCTCGGCACGGCGGAAAAAATCACCATCGACAAGGACAACACGACGTTGGTGAATGGGGCTGGTGACAAGGCGGCCATCGAGGCACGTGTCGGTCAAATCAAGGCCCAAATCGAAACCACGACGTCCGATTACGATCGCGAAAAGCTCCAAGAGCGTCTCGCGAAGTTGGCCGGCGGTGTGGCCGTCCTCTACGTTGGTGCAGCCACCGAAGTGGAGATGAAGGAGAAGAAAGACCGCGTTGACGACGCCTTGCACGCCACGCGTGCCGCGGTGGAAGAAGGAATCGTTCCCGGCGGGGGCACGGCATACATCCGTGTGGCGGCGAAACTGGCGGACCTCGAAGGTGAAAACGCCGACGAGACCACGGGCATCAAAATTGTGCTTCGCGCCATTGAAGAGCCGCTTCGTCAAATTGTGGCCAATGCAGGTGGAGAGGGTGCAGTGGTGGTGAACGCGGTGCGCCAAGGTGATGGAGACTTCGGCTACAACGCGCGCACGGAAGTGTTTGAAAACCTCTTCGAAGCGGGCGTGATTGACCCCACAAAAGTGACTCGTGTCGCGCTCGAGAACGCCGTGTCCATTTCAGGCATGTTGTTGACGACAGAATGCGTCATCACGGACATTCCAGAAGACAATCCGATGCCCGCCGCTCCCATGGGAGGCGGCATGGGTGGAATGATGTAAGCTTGAGCTTCACTGCGATTCGCAATTCAAGAAACCGCACCTCATTCGGGGTGCGGTTTTTTTGTGCGCGTGAAGGAGGAGTCGGTACCTTCGTGCCATGTCCATTGCCGTCCACGCAGTCGAAAAGAGGTTTGGAGATCAACGCGCGCTGAAAGGCGTGACGCTTCGGTTGGAAAAAGGCGAAGTCGTGGGTTTGTTGGGGCCCAATGGCGCAGGCAAATCCACCTTGATGCGGTTGGTGACGGGGTACCTTCCCCCGACGTCAGGCCGGATTGAAGTGTGCGGCTTCGACGTCATGGATGAGCCCTTGGAGACCAAACGCCGCGTGGGATACCTTCCGGAACACAACCCCTTGCACGAGGACATGTACGTGCGCGAATACCTGCGTTTTGTGGCCGGCGTTCAAGGGGTGGCGAATCGCAACGAGCGTGTGGATGCGGTCATCGCAGAAGTGGGTTTGACTCCTGAAGTGCACAAGCAAATCGGTCAACTTTCGAAGGGGTACCGTCAACGCGTGGGTCTTGCCCAAGCCCTCATTCACGACCCTGAGGTGTTGATCTTGGATGAACCCACTTCGGGCCTCGATCCCAACCAGCTCGTGGACGTTCGGGCGTTGATCCGGACCTTAGGAAGAGACAGGACGGTCATCCTGAGCACCCACATCATGCAGGAAGTGGAGGCCATGTGTGACCGTGTGGTGCTGATTCGCTTGGGTGAAATCGTCGCCGACGCCTCCCTCAAATCCATGCTCAATGCGGAAGGGGGGCTCGAAGCGCAATTCAAAGCCTTGACCGCGTGAGTGCGGGCGTCGGCACAGTTCTTCGGACCACAGGGTCGTGGTACGATGTGCTGCGCGACGGGGGAGAGGTGATGTCGTGCCGACCTGCCGGAAGGCTTCGGTTGGAGGGATTCCGTTCGACGAATCCTGTGGCCGTCGGCGATCGCGTGGTTTGGGAGGAAGTCGAAGATGGCACGGGAGTCATCACCCAGATCCACGAGCGAAAGAACTGCATCATCCGAAAGTCAGTGAACTTGTCCCACGAAAGCCACGTGGTGGCGGCCAACTTGGACCGGGCGTTTTTGGTGGTGACGTTGGCGGCGCCCCGCACGAGCACGGGTTTCATGGATCGGTTTTTGGTCACGGCGGAAGCGTACGGCATCCCCACCACGGTGGTGCTCAACAAAATCGATGCGTTGTCAGTGGAAGAGCGCGAGAGTGCATGCACGTTGGCTGAGGTGTATCGGGATGCAGGCTACGGGTGGCTTGAAGTGAGCGCCCACACGGGGGAGGGGATGGATGCGCTGCGGGCTGACTTGGCGAAGGGCATTCACGTGCTGTCTGGGCACTCCGGGGTGGGCAAAAGCACGCTCATCAACCGACTCATTCCCGGGCTGCAGATCAAAACAGCCGAGGTGAGTGAATCGCACAACAAGGGACGGCATACGACGACGTTTGCAGAAATGCACGCCCTTCCCAACGGTGGATTCTTGGTGGACACGCCAGGGATCAAGGGGTTTGGGTTGGTGACGTTGGAGCGGGATTCGTTGAATCATCATTTTCCCGAGTTCTTTCGCCGTTTGTCCAACTGCAAATTCCACAATTGTGTCCACCACAAGGAGCCGGGGTGCGCGGTTCGTGAGGCCGTGGAAGACGGCGAAGTGGCGGAGAGCCGTTACCGCAACTACCTCGAGATGCTTGGGGAATTCGACGGCGGTCCGTATCGCGACGCGCTCTACCGGTAACGTAGGTTAGACGCGAGAGCAGCGGAGGCCTGTCACCCGCAACGCCGGTGAATTGTACTTCAATCGATGGCCGTCCAAGTCGACCACGTCGATGTTCATGCCTCGAAGGATCGCGTCGCCGGCGGCGCAATCCCATTCCATGTATGGGCCGGTTCTGGCGTGGATCTCGGCGTCGCCGGTTGCGAGCAGGCAAAACTTCAGAGCGCCACTGATGGGACGGGCCACGACATCGGCGGGGTCGATGTGGGGCGGGACCAGGTCGGTGAGTTTGGCCTCTTCCATCCAGGAAGTGACAAGCCTGTACGGCCGCTGGATGGGGGAAGGGTGCACCTGCCTGACGGTCGAACCGTCGAGGGGCGCCACCTGAACCGGAACGCCCACGCCGCCCAGGTACATGCGGTTGGCCAAGGGGTCAGCCACGATGCCAAATATGGGGCCTGTTTCGTCGCAGAGCGCGATGTTCACGGCGAATCCCGAGCGGCTCCGCAGAAAGGACTCGGTGCCGTCGAGCGGGTCGACCAACCAGAATCGGACCCAACCTTTCCGCGACTCGTATTCCGGGGCCGCCGCCTCCTCACTCAGAAGGGGGAGGTTGGCCTTGGCAAGATGTTCCTGGATGACCTGCTGCGAGGCCATGTCCGCGTCGCTCACAAGAGATCCGTCGGCCTTCTCGGCGATGTGCAAATCGCTGTCGCTCTTCGGCAAGGCGCTCAAAAGCACGCGCGCAGCGGCGCCGGCTGCGGCGATCGCGGATTGCTGTTCAAGAGGTGTGGCTTGCGACGAGTTCATGCGGTCTTGTTCGAAGGTACGTTACATTTGCAGCGACGCAGGGGTGCCGAAAGGCTGAGATGATACCCTCCGAACCTGCCCAGGTTATGCTGGGAAGGGAGCGACAGACTCGCCGTGCGGGTCATCGAGGCCGCCTTGGTCTCCTGTGTCAAGGAACAAACGCAACGCCATGACACAAGGTTCATCTTCCTCTTTCTTTTGGGCGCAACTCTCGCTTGCCCTGGTCTTTGCTTTCGCGAATGCGATGGCTTATTCGCAACTTGACGTCGACACTCTCACTGTCGCCACGGCGACCGTTTCTGCGGTTCAGGCAGGGGAGCATGACCCCTTTGCGGTCACCGATTTGAGTGTGGACGACATCCAAAAACAGGACGCCGCGCAAGATGTGCCGTTTTTGCTCCGTCTGACCCCATCAGCGGTGGTGACGTCGGACGCCGGGCATGGCGTCGGCTACACGGCCCTTCGCATTCGGGGCGTCGACCAAAGCCGCATCAACGTGACCATCAACGGGGTGCCGCTCAACGACGCGGAATCGCAAAGCGTGTACTGGGTGGACTTGCCGGACTTGGGCAGCAGCATGACGGGCTTGCAGATTCAGCGCGGTGTGGGAACGAGCACAAACGGCCCCGCGGCGTTTGGCGCGACGGTCTCGGTGAACACACTTGGGACGCTGGCCAAGCCCGGCGTGCGGGCGGTGTTGGGGAGCGGGGCGTTTGGGACCAACCGACGGACCGTGTCGTGGAACACTGGCATGCTCCAGGACGGGTGGTCGCTCGAAGGGCGCGCCTCTCGCATCACCTCGAACGGTTACGTAGATCGGGCGACGAGCGATTTGAGTTCGCTTTACGGACGTTTGGCCAAACGATGGGAAACCGGCCGCGCTTCGCTGACCACAACCCTCGGTCACGAGCGCACCTTCCAAGCGTGGGGCGGCGTGCCGGTGATTGCCTTGTCGGACACGGTGGACGCCGCTGATTTGCACGCCTGGGCGGCCAACAGCTACGAGTACAACTACGTCGATTCCAGCTATTCGTCGGCCTACGATGTGGCCCGCTTGGAGGATTTGATTGCCAACCGCCGAACCCACAACTACTACCAGTACGAGAACGAAGTCGACGACTACCGTCAAGATCATCACCAGCTTCATCTCGACCAGCGGGTGGGGAATTGGGACCTTGGTGCAGTCGCGTACGCCACCAAAGGAGCGGGATTCTACGAGCAATTCCGACAGGACGAGGACTTCGCGGATTACCAATTGATGCCTTTCATTCTCGGCACGGACACGGTGAATTCCACGGACTTGGTGCGTCGTCGGTGGCTGGACAACACGTTGTTGGGCACGGCGTGGACTTTGGGATGTCGTTCGGAGGTGCTGAACCAGCTGTACGGCGTTTCGGCGTCGTCGTACGCGGGCGATCACTTTGGTCGGGTGGTTTGGATGGAAGTGGCTTCAGGGGGATCGCCCGATCACGAATACTACCGCTCGGTGGGCCAAAAGCTCGACCTCAGCGGCTTTGCCAAATGGTCAGGTGATCTCGAAGACGTGCGTTGGCATGCCGAAGCGCAGGTTCGTCATGTGAATTACGAAACGACCGGCCGCGACAACGACTACAGTGAAATCAACATCCAGGACACCCTGACTTTCTTCAACCCCAAGGCGGGGTTGACGTGGACGCCTTCCGACGAGGCCCGGGCATTCTTGTCGTTGGCCGTGGCCCACCGCGAGCCTGCGCGGTCCGACTACTTGGATTCACCTCAGGACTCCCCGTTGCGCCCAGAGCGACTGGTGGATTTGGAAGCGGGCGCCTCGCTACGTGGCAGCAATTGGGCCGTGGCGGCTACTGTGTACAACATGCAGTACCGCGATCAGCTGGTGGCGACGGGCGCGTTGAACGATGTGGGCAACGTGGTTCGCGTGAACGTCAAGAACAGCTACCGACGCGGCATAGAGCTTGAAGCGGGGTGGCAAGCCAGTCCGTGGATCCGCATGGACGCGAATGCGACCTTGTCCGACAACCGCGTGGCCCAGTTCGAGGAAACGGTGTACGACTACGTTGGGCCTTCCTACGAGAACCTCATTCAGCACAGCAACACGGATTTGGCCTTGTCGCCCAACGCCGTGGCGATGGGGATGTTGACGCTGGAGGCTCCCAAGGAAAGCCCCTTTGCCGGACTGTCGTTCAGCTTGATCGCCAAGCACGTCGGCCGCCAATTCCTGGACAACACGTCCAACGAAAATCGCATGCTGGATGCGTTCACGACGGTGGATGCGGTGTTGCGCACCGAGGCGGTCATGCCGACAGGCCAAACCTTAAGCGTCTCGTTCTTTGGCAACAACCTCCTGGACGCCATGTACAGCGCCACGGGCTGGACGTACAGCTACTGGTTGGGTGGGGCGGAGTCGGAAATCACCGAGACGTACGTCTACCCTCAAGCGGGGCGGCACGGGTTCATCACCCTTGCTGTGGAGTTCTGACCGAAAGCCTCAAGTCGCTGAGGACGCCAGGGTTGCGTTCCACTGCCGACCCGACCACCACGCACGTGGCGCCAGCATGCCAGGCCTGTTCGAGGTCGGTTTGGGAGGTCATGCCGCCACCGACAATCAAGGGGACGTCGACGGCCTGGCGAATGGCCGTGATGGTTTGGGGAGGGACGGGGTGTCCAGCGCCGCTCCCCGCGTCGAGGTACAGGCATTGCAACCCGAGCATGACTCCGGCCTGCGCGGTTGCCACTGCGAGCTCGGGTTTGGCACTCGGGATAGGCAGGCTGTGAGACATGTAGGCGGCTGCAGTGAGTGGCGGGTCGCCGATCAACAGGTAGCCCGTGGGCACGGTTTCGAGTTCCATGCGTGCGATTCGCGGTGCAGCCTCGACGTGCCTTCCAATCAGCAAATCGGGGTTTCGTCCGGAAATCAAGCTCAGGAACAACAGGGCGTCCGCATCCTCAACCACCTGGCTCGGTGAACCAGGAAAAAGCACGACGGGTTGGGTGATGCTGCGCTTCAGTTCCGTCACCACTCGCTTCGTGACGTGCTCGGTCACCAAACTTCCCCCCACAAACACATCTGTGGCGTCGCTCGCGTCAATGCGCCGGACGAGATCAAGCCAAGGACCGCCTGAGGGCGCGTCCTCTGGATCCACCAACACGGCAAGCCTTCGAGCACCCTCCGATTGCGCCAAGCGCAGGGTGTTGAGCCAAGAAGTGGGGTCAGGGGGATTCATGTTGCGTGGCCAAGATAGCTTGGGCGATGCATTCCACCGTGTCGGAATGACGCATCACATGCCCGCAAGGGACCTTGAGGAAATGCACCTGTGATGGGGCGAAGTCGCGCCAAGGCTTGGACCAAGACCATGGGATGATGACGTCCCGCGAACCGAAAATCGCGTGCACTGCAACCTCGCGTGCGGCCAATCCGTCCCACGCGCTTTTTGTGCCGTTGCGTGTCGGCCAAAACGCGCGGTGGGTCTTCCACGTATGCGCCACCAGGGTACGCATGGCGTGGTCTTGGGTGTGGTGCAAGGCGAAGTGCTCGAGGTGTGCGGGAATGATTTTCATTCGGCGCATGGCGCGAATCCACGAGCGCACGGTGTCCGCGTGTCGGTCGGTCCAGGCCCACGTGGCTCGGCCTAGACGTGTCTCGACCGCGAAACGGTACATGGGGTTTTTCCGGAACCCGTCCGGAGCGAGCAAGATCATCCCAGACCACGCCTCGGGGTTCCGTTCGAACAGGGTCAAGGCGATGCGCCCCCCGAGCGAATATCCAAGCAACGCTCGGCCAGGGCGATCGCCTCCTTCCGGCAGCAGAGAATTCACCCAGGAATCCAACGCCGCGTGAAAGAGCTCAGGTCGGAGCACCGGCGGCTCGTCATTCTTTGGGGCTGTGCTTCCGTTGTGGTGGCTTAGCCCCACCGAGAGCATGGCCGTTCCTGCCGGATAGAGGAGCAGGTAATTCGCCATTTCGTCCAATGGACGGCCAAACCCGTGAAACGCCACCACGACCAGGCGGGTGCCAGATTCTGGGGCAAGCCAGAGGCCTTGCCACGTCCACCCGGCTTGGGTCCAAGATGTCATGACAGAAGGAAGGGAGGAGGTGCGCACGGCACAAAGGTCGGGTCGTGGGTTTTTTGTGGAAAACGCCGGTACACAAACTTGCCACGAGGTGGGTTGTGTTCGTGTAATTTTGCCCCGTCCCACAACTTTGGTACGCTCTCTCTTGCCCGAATGCCGGTTCCTGAACAAGGAAAAGGTGCTCGGATAAAAAAAAAATGCCCAAAGACAACAGCATCAAGTCGGTCCTCATCATTGGAAGCGGACCGATTGTCATTGGACAAGCGTGTGAATTCGACTACTCGGGAAGCCAGGCCTCCCGAAGCCTTCAGGAGGAGGGCATTGAAGTCACCCTCATCAATTCGAACCCCGCGACCATCATGACCGACCCGGTCATCGCGGACAACGTGTACCTCGAGTCACTTGAGCCCGAGTCGATCGTGAACATCCTCGAAAAGCACCCCAACATCGATGCGGTGTTGCCGACGATGGGCGGTCAGACGGCCTTGAACCTCGCCATCCAATGCGAGGAAATGGGGATTTGGGAGGAGCACAACGTGCGCATGATCGGCGTGGACACCAAAGCCATTGACATCACGGAAAACAGAGAGGCGTTTCGTCAATTGATGGAGCAGATTGACGTGCCCATGGCTCCACAAGCGACCGCCAAGAGCTTTCTCGAAGGCAAAGAAGTGGCCCAGCAGTTTGGATACCCCTTGTGCATTCGCGCTTCCTACACCCTTGGAGGAGCAGGTGCGGCGGTGGTGTACGACAAAGACGCATTCGAGGAAAACCTCCAGCGCGGCTTGCATCTGAGCCCCATTCACGAAGTCATGATCGACAAGGCCCTCTTGGGCTGGAAGGAATTCGAGCTCGAACTCCTTCGCGACTCCAACGACAACGTGACCATCGTGTGCTCCATCGAGAATTTCGATCCGATGGGCATCCACACGGGGGACAGCATCACGGTGGCCCCTGCCATGACGTTGAGCGATTCCACGTTCCAACGCATGCGCGACATGGCCATCAAGATGATGCGAAGCATCGGAGACTTTGCGGGCGGATGCAACGTGCAGTTTGCGGTTTCTCCGGACGAAAACGAGGACATCATCGCCATTGAAATCAACCCGCGTGTGTCGCGTTCTTCAGCGCTCGCCTCAAAAGCGACGGGTTACCCGATCGCGAAGATTGCAGCCAAGCTCGCCATTGGCTACCACCTCGACGAGCTCAAGAATCAAATCACCGGAAACACCTCGGCCATGTTCGAGCCGACGCTCGACTACGTCGTGGTGAAGATCCCACGTTGGAACTTCGACAAGTTTCCTGGCTGCGACCGCCAACTCGGGTTGCAGATGAAGGCCGTCGGGGAAGTCATGGCCATTGGGCGTTCTTTCCAGGAAGCGCTCCAGAAGGCGTGCCAATCTCTCGAAATCAAGCGAAACGGGCTCGGCGCCGACGGCCGTGAACTCCGCGACCAGGACGCCATCATGCACAGCCTGCGTCACGCCAGCTGGAACCGCTTGTTCCACGTGTACGACGCATTCAAGTTGGGCATCCCCTTCCGAAGCGTCTTCGAGGCGACCAAAATTGACCCCTGGTTCCTTCGCCAAATCGAGGAGCTCGTTCATTTCGAGAGGGACCTTTCGAAGCACACCATTCAGGACGTGCCCACGGAAGTGTTGCGCGAAGCCAAGCGCAAGGGCTACGCTGACCGCCAAATCGCCCACATCCTCACTTGCCTCGAATCGGAGGTACACGCGCGGCGCCACGCGGAGGGCATCACTCGCGTCTACAAGCTCGTCGACACGTGCGCCGCGGAATTCCCGGCCTTGACGCCCTACTACTACAGCACTTTTGAAGATGCGGCCAACGAAAGTGTGGTCACGGATAAAAAGAAAATTGTGGTTCTTGGCAGCGGCCCCAACCGCATTGGCCAGGGCATCGAATTCGACTACTGTTGCGTGCACGGGGTGTTGGCCGCCAAAGAATGCGGCTACGAGACCATCATGATCAACTGCAACCCGGAGACGGTTTCGACCGACTTCGATACAGCCGACAAGTTGTACTTCGAGCCGGTGTTTTGGGAGCACATCTACGACATCATTTTGCATGAAAAGCCGGAGGGTGTGATTGTGCAACTCGGTGGCCAAACCGCGCTCAAACTCGCTGAAAAGCTCGAGCGCTACGGCATCAAGATCATGGGCACCTCATACCGTGCCCTCGACCTCGCCGAGGATCGCGGAAGTTTCAGCACGCTGCTCAAGAACGAGGGCATTCCGTACCCCAAGTTTGGGGTGGTGGAGAACGCCGACCAAGCCGTGGAACTCAGCCGTGAACTTGGGTTCCCACTTCTGGTTCGTCCGTCCTACGTGTTGGGCGGTCAGCGCATGAAGATCGTGATCAACGAACAGGACTTGGAGCACCACGTGATTGACATTTTGCGCGACATGCCGGACAACAAAATCCTGCTCGACCACTTCCTCGATGGGGCCATCGAATGCGAGGCGGACGCCATTTGCGACGGAGATGAAGTTCGCATCGTAGGCATCATGCAGCACATTGAGCCCGCGGGCATTCACTCGGGCGACAGCTACGCCGTTTTGCCTCCGTACAACTTGGGAGCCATGGTCATTCAGCAAATCGAGGATTACACGAAGCGCATTGCTTTGGCCTTGGAAACGGTGGGGTTGATTAACATCCAATTCGCCGTGAAAGACGACACCGTCTTCATCATCGAGGCGAACCCGCGCGCCTCGCGTACGGTTCCATTCATTGCCAAGAGCTATGGCGAGCCCTACGTGAATCATGCTGCCAAGGTCATGATTGGCGCAGCGAAGCTCAAGGACCTGCCGCACAACCCGCACATGGACGGCTACGCGGTGAAGATTCCGGTCTTTAGCTACTCCAAATTCCCCAACGTGAAGAAGGAGCTCGGGCCGGAAATGAAGTCCACGGGTGAGGCCATTCGGTTCATCCCCAACCTGCGCGACCCGTTCTTCCGCAAGGTGTACAGCGAGCGCAATTTGTACTTGAGCAAATAAGGCGACCTTCGCAACATGTTTGCAGGACTGTTTCGGACGCTGCTGTACATCGTGGCGGTGTGGTTCATCTGGCGTTGGCTTGATCGCGTGTTTGGCGGCCGACGAGGACGATTCACAGACGCCTCTTCGTCGCGCACCTCTTCCCCCGGAGCTCAACGTCGAGCCAACGATTCTCGAGAAGGAGAATACGTCGATTTCGAAGAAGTGAAGGATTGATTTCATGTTTGGTTTGCGCGCCTGTGCAGCCCGACGCGCCCTAACTTGCAAGGCATGACATCCTCCGATTTTCGTTCCCTGTTGCCGTCTGCGATGCCGCACGTTATCGCTGTGGTGGTGATGTTTTTCGCGGCTTCCATGCTGTTTTCACCCGTCATGTTTGACGGCAAGCTCCTCGACCAGGGAGACATCAAGAACAACGTGGGCATGTCCAAAGAAGCCCGTGACATCCAGCGAAGGGATGGCGAAGTGCCGCATTGGACCGACAGCATGTTTGGCGGCATGCCCACCACCCAAATCGCGGGAACAGACGTCGGAACGGCTCCTCAATGGATTTGGTTGGCCGTACGAAAAGCCATGCCGATGGAAGTGGGGACGGTGGTCGTCGCCATGCTCTCGGCCTACATTCTGGGCTTATGCTTGGGCCTTTCTCCTTGGTTGGCGTTGTTGCTGGGCTTGGGCTTTGGACTGTCCTCCTTGAACGTGTTGTACCTCGCAGCGGGGCATGCGACCAAGGTCAGAGCCATCGCCACAATGCCCGGGGTTGTGGCGGGTGTAATGCTCGCTTTTCGCGGTAGAATGTGGGCAGGCGCAGGGCTGGCGGCCTTTTTTGCATCCCTCCATCTGCAGGCGGATCACGTCCAAATGACCTACTATCTCCTGTTTCTTCTCGGCGCAATCACTGTCGGAGCATGGATTCACGCGTCGGTCAAAGGCACGTTGCCCCAAGTGATGAAAACGACGGGGGGATTGTTGTTGGCCGGGTTGCTTTCCGCTCTCCCCCAAACGGGTCAGCTCGCCTTGACCGAGCAATACGCGGAATTCACGACCCGAGGAAAGGCCAACGTGGTGAAGGTGGATGACTCGGGTCGAGAGGCTCCGAGCGAGGGTTTGGATCGGGATTACATCTTGGAGTACAGCATGGCCCGCGGGGAGTTTTGGAGCATCGCCATCCCCGACGTCAAAGGGGGAAACAACCAGTTGTACTGGGGTGAGCAGCGCTTCAGCGGGGGGGCGTTTTACTTCGGCGCACTCGCCTTTGCCTTGTGCTTGGCATGGCTCATCGCAGGAACGGCTTGGTTGCGTTGGCCCCTGATGGTGATTTCGTTGCTGGCCGTCGTGTTGTCTTGGCGTGATGCCACAGGGCTTACCGATTTTTTCCTCGACTACGTGCCGCTGTTCAACAAGTTCCGCGACACCAAGATGATGCTTGTGCTTGTGCAGTTGATCGTGCCACTTGGGGCGGCCATGGCTTTGCACGAGATGACCCAGCCAGATGCCGCCAAACGCTGGAAGCGGTGGGCCGTTGGAGGCTCTGCGACCGCCGTTCTGATGCTCGTCTTCTATGCCATGCCCAAGGTGTGGTTTGAATTCACCAGCACCATTCGTCCTGACCTGGCGATGGAGCAACTCGGCAAGCGTGTCATCGGAATGCGCGTCGACGTGTTTCGAGAAGACGTGCTCCGTTCGTTTGGCTTCGCGGCAGTCGCCTTGATCTTCACCCTGGCTCTGGTCAAACGCTGGACCCAAACCCGTTGGATTGTCTTGGGCTCTTTGATCATCGTGACCGCGGACATGCTCTCCGTGGATGGCCGCTACCTGAGCGATGCCAACTACGTGAACAAACTCGACAAGCGTTTCCCATTTGAACCCACGGCAGCCGACCGCGTGATCCTCACCCAAGAGCAGCAAGCCATCGCCGATTTCGACGAACAAGTGGATGCCGCCAAGGCGCGATGGGAAGATCGCCTTGATGCCAAATTGACCCGGCGCTACAGCCGCGTCATCGACGCCGCGGCGTTTGAAGTGCTCAATGCAAATTCGCACTTCCGCGTCTTCGAATTGTCGAACCCCTTCAGCGATGCCCGCACCTCGTACTTCCACAAGTCGGTGGGGGGGTACCACGGAGCCAAACTTCGCCGCTACCAAGAATTCATTGAAGGCGTGCTCACGGGCGAACGAGCCGCAGTCATCCAATCCATCCAATCCGGAAACTACAATTTGAATGCTTCGGTCGCACCGGGGTTGGCCATGCTCAACACCAAGTACTTGCTTGTTCCGGGGGCAGAACAGCCCTTGCCGTTTCGCGGAGGATTGGGGTCGGCGTGGTTCGTGGACGAGGTAAAGTGGGTGGATTCGGCCGAGGAGGAATTGTCGAACGTCAAGGGACTCGACCCGGCAACCACCGCTGTGGTGAATCGCGAATTCGAAGAGACCCTTGGGTCGGTGAATCGGCCCGGAAATTCTTCTGTTCGGTTGGAAAAATACCATCCGGAGGGGTCGACGTACAAGGTCGAATCTGCGCAAGGAGGTCTTCTCGTGCTGAGCGAGGTCCACTATCCGGTAGGTTGGTCGGCGACTGTGGATGGGGATGCAGTGGAGCTGGTTCGGGCGAATGCCTTGCTCATGGCGCTGGAAGTGCCTTCAGGGGCTCACGAAGTGCAGTTGAGTTTCGAGCCAGAGGGTTGGAGTACGGCACGTGGGATGAGCCGAGCGGGCTCCCTGGTTTGGGTGTTTGTGTTGGGGCTTTGCTTTTGGCAGAACCGCCGCCAAGGGCAGGACTGAGGAGTGAACAATGGACATGGGAGAGGGTTAACACATCACGATGACTGGATTGCTGTTGCACATCACGGAAGCGGCTGCTGGGTTTTCAGATGAGGACTGGGCGTTGTGGAATAGGTTTCTGGATGGGTCTGGGGAGTCCAGCATTCATTTGAGGAGCGGTGCGGTACGAGCGGCATTGCGAAGTCCCAATCGGGCGGTTCGGGCCGCGCGATGGACGAACGAGCTGGGGGAATTGAAGGGAATCGCGGTGTGCGAAGACAGCCTGGCCATCAGCCAGGGTGTGGATGATTTTCTCGAAGGAAGCATCTGGTTTCGACGTGCCAAAGATTGGCTGCATCGTCAAGGAGGCTTTCGGTTTGGGGTTCGTGTTGTGGGCACGCCGCTTGGAAGCGGTCCCCACGGATACCGTTTCGCTTCTGAAGTGAACGAGTGGTTATGCCTTCGGGAACTTCTCGAGCTGCCTGGCATTGCCTTGGCAGGTCAGCCTCACCCATCATCCCCTTCGACGTGGGTCGTCAAGGACCGGGTGTGCCACCATCCCTGGGGCGACGGTTACCGACTTGCGGGCCGATCGCAATGGCGCAAGGGGTGGGTGGACCTGGAGTTCGACCCCGTCATGCGTGTGTCGCTCGAAGGCAAGTCATCCTGGGAGGATTACCTCGCGGCAATGCGCACGAAAGCAAGAACCAAGGTCAAGCGCATTTTGACGCTTTCGGCGCCGTTGGAGTTTCGATCGCTCAGCGCTGCAGAAATCGAGGGTCAACGAGACGAATTGTATCGCTTGTACATGAATGTGTACGGACGGGCTGCCTTTCGACTGGGCTGCTTGCAGCCCGAGGATTTGGTGTTGCTCAAGGAAGAGCTCGGAGAGAAGTTTCAATTGTGGGTGGCCACGCTCGAAGGCCAAATCGTCGGCTTCCACTGCGGATTGTCGGACGGCGAAGACGTCGAAGCCTACTTCGTTGGCTTCGAAGTGACGTACAACAAGTCCCACGCCCTATACCAGCGCATGCTCGTCGAGTTCATTCAATGGGGCATTGCCGAGAAGTGCACCTCAGTCAACCTCGGACGGACTGCTCTCGACATCAAAGCCTCCCTCGGAGCCGAACCTCAGCGCCTTGTGCTGCACGAGCGGATGAAGAATCCAATCGTCCACGCCCTGGCAAGATGGGCAGCTCGCGCCAGCGCGCCCAAGCAGCACATGTTGAAACGGGCCTGGAAGGAGGATGAACCCTCGGGGGAGGCGTCAGTCCATCATGAAGTCGTCTCCACCGCTTCCTGACCCACGGTCACCTGATCCCCGGCGACCACGCTCTTCCAACTTCCCGAACTTGTATTGCAACGTGACGTAGAGGTTTCGGCTCTCGCGTTGGCGCCACACGTCCTGAACAAAAAGTGGAGTTTCAGTGGAGTAGGACCAACGCCGCGTGTTGAAAATGTCCTTGGCTTGCACCGTGACTTGCCAGTGGTCTCCCGGCAGGTCGCGACTCGCGGCGATGTTGAGGGTGGCAAACCCGTTGAATCGCCCTTGCGGGGTGACAGATGCTCCACGCACGAAACTGTTCGCTTGGAATTTCCAGTCCGAGCCAAGCGTCCAAGACGCGAAGAATCGGCTCGACCAGCTGAAACCGGCGGTGCTGAATGGCGAGTCGAGGCCACTTCCGTCGTTCACAAGGCGGTACGCGCTGGCGGTCCAATTCAGCCGCCCAGTTTTGCCCAGTGGCACCATCAGGGACATTTCCAATCCTTCGTTGTGCTGGCGACCCAGGTTTTCAAACGTCGAGGCCAAAATGCCAGTTGTGCTGTCTGCAGATGTGAAGCGACGAATGACGTCTCGCGTGTCCTTGAAGAAGATGGAGGTGGTCACGCTTGTTCGTTGTCGCTGCCATTGGTGTGCCGCCTCGTAGCTGTTCGTGTACTCAGGCAGAAGGAAGGGGTTTCCAGATCGGTAATTCCGAGGATCCGACATGTCGAGGTACGGATTGAGTTCCCGACCACGAGGTCGGTTGACGCGTCGGCTGTAGCTCAGGCTCCAGGTGTTCTCGCCATCCGTCTCGACAAAGAGGTTCGCGCTGGGATAGAGGCTGAAGTAGTCGTTGTTGAATGGGTCAGAGCCCAGCTGTCCAGCACCGTCAAGGCGTGCTGAGGTGAACGCTTGCTCGGCACGAAGCCCGATTTGCATGCCGACGATGCCGAAGGTTTGGCCTGCGGTGGCGTACGCGGCATGAATTTGCTCATCGTACAAAAAGGCGTAGTCCACCGTGTCCAAGCCGTAAGGGATGTAGATGCCGCCAGACAGCAAGGTGCTGTCTGACTCGGTGTAGGCGAAGTCTGACCGCTCCACGTTCCACGTGGATTTCACGCCCACTTCAATCTTGCCCTCCTCGCCCCAGGGCCGTTCGTAATCCGATTGGGCCAGCCAGCGTTCGGTTTGGGTGGTTTGGCTGTTGAACGTCCAAACCTCTGGCACCGTCTCTCCGGCGCTGAGGCTGATGTCCTGAAAATCAGTTCGGCCGTCGCTGTTGCTGAAGGATCGACGGACGTCTCCCGTCCATTTGTGATCTCTGCTGCCGAAGGATTTCTCAAACCCAATGAACACGTCTCCTCCTTCGGAATCGTTCGCATTTTGCTCCACGCGGAGCGCATCGGTGGAAAGGCCATCCAACGCTCCGCCTGTCCAAATTTCATGGGTGGATGTCGAATCCCAGCCATCGCGTGTTCCGTGGTTGCCATTGACACCCGCAAACACCGTCCAGGAGTCGGAGGCGCGCCACTCCGTTTTGAGGGACCCGGAGTAGCTCCCGCGGTGAGAATCACCGGGCCGTTCGACCTCCGAGAGGGACGTGCTGTCGTTGGACCAAAACTGCGTGCGGTTGGTTTCGCCCGCCATGTACATCCACCGGTCGTTCCAGCCGAGGTTGGTGCCGATGGAGAAGGCGCTGTTGCGGTAATTCAAGCTGGCGCTGCCGTCGTGGTTGTCCCCCGTGCCGTAGGTGCCTTGAAGCTGTCCGCTGATGCCTTCAAGTTTGTTTTTCTTGAGGACGATGTTCAGGATTCCAGCGGTGCCGTCGGGGTCGAAACGCGCACTGGGGTTGGTGATGAGTTCGACGCGATCCACCGCACTCGCTGGGAGGGATTCCAAAAACGCCTCACGCGCCCCGCCCGCCAGCCCTGAAGGGCGGCCGTCAATCAGGATTTGCACGCCTGACGAGCCCCGCAACGTGATGTTGCCGTCGATGTCTACCGCCACAGAAGGGATGTTCTCAAGCAGTTCCGTGGTGTTGCCACCTCGGCTGGTGAGGTCGTTACCGACATAGAACACGCGTCGGTCAACCTTCATTTCCATGACTGACGCTTGTTCCACCACGACGGCCTCGTCAAGCCGGGTGATGTCCACCTCAAGTGGGACGGTGCCCAATTGCCACGTCAAGGACTCCGGGTCTCGCGGGGACATGGTGTGGGCTTCACTTCGAAAGGTCTTGTAACCTGGAAACCGCACCTCCAAGACGTGCCGACCGACCTCAACCTCCCGCATGTCAAATTCCCCAGCTTCACCACTCAACATCCCTTCCACGACGGAGCTGTCTCGGACGCTCATCAACACAACCGAGGCAAAGGGGAGCCCTTCGCCGTTTTCAGCGTCCGTGACGGTGCCTGCAACTCGGCCGATTTTGGGTTTGGGACCGTCGCCTCCGGGCCGGCCTTGACCTCCAGAAGGTCGGCCTTGCTGGGCTTCCAAATGACCGCAGAAAAACAGCAAGGCTGCAGCCATCCATGCGCATCTGGCAGTTGGCATCGTCGTAGAGAAAAGTGAATGCATCAACAGAGAGACGAGTTTGGACGTGAAATGTTCAAAAGACGTGTTGCGAGAACAGACGAGCAAAGGTAGAGCACGTGCACTCTCCACTACCTTCGCAGGCATGCGCGAAGTCGCCCACATTCCTCATCCGCTCATGCGGATCACGGTGCATTCCTACAACGGACAATGGCGGTTGAGGTACGAGTTGGATCGGTTTGAGCAGTCGTTCAAATACGCCGAGTCGGACCACACCCTTGAGGAGGTCCAAGCCCTGGGGGGCGATATGGCCGAAGGGGTGCTTCTCCGGTTTGTGGAGATGCGCGCGCAATACCTCGAACACACGATGGAATCATGAAGAACGTTTCTCCTGGATTGTTTTGGGCCACGGTGGCCGTGTTGGGACTTTGGTTGGGTGGCTTGACTTGGGCGACGATGGGGTCGACCCCCACAGCTGCTGAGCGAGCCGCCCAAGGCGGTGGTCCGGTTGTGGCGTTTGTGCACGGAGACAGTTTGCAGCAAGGCATGGCGTTTGTGCGCACCATGCAAGCCAACCTTCAAATGCAGCTCGAATCGCGTGACACCCAATTGCAGCAGGACGCGCTCCCGTTGCAGGAAGAGGCACAGGAATTGCTGGATTACGCCAACAGCGGTCAAGCCACAGACGAGGAGCTCAACATTGCGCAACGTCGCATCATGGAAATCGAAGATGGTCTGCGGAGCTTGCAGCGCGCTGCGGAAGAGGACATGTATGTCGCCGAACAAAACATGAAGGCGGTGATGGCCGAGGCCTTGCGCCGCCATTTGGAAGACCACGCCCGTGAAGAAGGGATTGACTTCATCCTGAATTGGGGACTGAGCGGGGAAGGCGTGCTCTACGGCACAGACCCCTGGGACATCACGGATGCGGTGTTGGCACGGATCAACGAGGCGCATCCTGACCCCCTGCAGGCGCGTCTGGAAGCGGGCAACAAGAACGGCGAAGAATGACTGTAGCTCAGCGAAAAAAGCAAGAGCACATCGTCGACCACCTGCTTTATTGCTGGCAAATCGAGGATTTGATTCGCGCAGCTCAATTCCAGCCCACCGTGCTCCAGCAGTGGGCGGAACAGCAAGCGGCGGAAGAAGGGACTGACCCGGCTGAAGAGCAGCGATGGCTCTTGGGTGTGGCTCATTCCTTGCGCGACAGCGGTGCGGCTGAACAAGGCCATTGCTCGCTAGTGCAGGAAACGCTGATGGAATTGGCTCACCTGCACGAGTTGCTGCTGGGGGCCATGGCGGATGCCTCGTACAAGGCCGCATTCCATGCGGCTGAACCCTTTTTGAAGGAGCTTGCCGCGAAGTCGGAACGCGAAGTCCACCCCGTGGAGCAATTGGTCATTGGGTTGTACGGATGGCTGGTGCTTCGACTCCAAAAAAAGGCCGTAAGCGCGGAAACGGAAGCCGCCATGGTGGGGCTTCGGAACTGGGCCAACGAACTCGCCCGAGGACACCTCCGGGTCTACTACGGAAAGTGACATATGGCACAAGCGCCGTCCTCCTCGTCGTGTTGACAACTCCACGTGAAGGCCGTCGTGACAGGCATTTTGGGAGGGATTTTGCATCATGGCGAACACCCACCTTTGGAAGCCCGAATTGCTGGATCTTTCAGTTGACTCCGACCGCGTCCGGTTGAACACGCTTCGAGAAAGCGGTTCCATTTTGGAAGAGTACGACACCCTCGATGCGCAAGTGGCGGAGTGGGCAATCTGTCACGAGCCACGAGCCAAGCAAGACCCGTCTCTGCTCGCGGCGACACTGGGGACTCTGATGGCGGATGAAGATTGGGACACCTTTGGGGTGTGGGTGCATTACGGTTGGACAGGTCGCCTCGTCAGAACCCTTCCGGAAGATGCCTTCATCGAGGTCCGCACCAACCGGAACCGAAACAAGATCACTCGTGAAGAAACGGCTTTTCTGGCCACGAAGACCGTGGGCATTGCGGGATTGAGCGTGGGGCAAAGCACGGCCATTGCTTTGGCCATGGAGCGGGGCTGCGGCAAACTCAAACTCGCGGATTTTGACGTCATTGAATTGTCCAACTTGAACCGCATCCGTTGCAGTCTTCACGAGTTGGAATTGCCCAAGTGGGTCGTGGCCGCCCGGGCCATCGCAGAATTCGACCCCTTCGTGGAATTGGAAATTTACGAGGACGGTGTCAACGACGACAACGTGGCTGAATTTGTAGCAGGCTGCGACGTGGTCGTGGATGCATGCGATTCGCTTGCGGTCAAGGCCCAGCTCCGTTTGGAGGCGGCCAAGCAGAGATGTCCTCTGATCATGGACACCAATGACCGAGGCATGCTCGACATCGAGCGGTACGATCATCCTGATCGAGGTCACGGTTACTTGCATGGGCGAATCGACGAAGCGACCATGCAAGCCTTTGCATCCAGCCAAGGATGGACTCCCGAAGCTTTGGACGCCTTTGTTGACGTGAGCAATGCTTCCGAACGGGGCCGCTTGAGCCTCACTAAAGTTGGCACTGAACTCGTCAGTTGGCCCCAAACCTACACCGGCGTTGCGGCAGGTGGAGCGCATGCTGCGGAAGCATGCCGTCGTTTGGCCTTGGGAGAAAATCTCCCCGACGCCCGAATCACCATGGATTTGCATGAGCAGCTCACCCACACGCCCCAACGTTGATCGGCTACGGAGGGCAACCTCCGTCGATGAAGCCATCGTCTTGGTGTCCCGTGCGACTCAGGACGAGCGCTTGTGCAAGCGGTTGCTTCAAGGTCACAAACGCGTGCTCGAGGCTTATGGAATTAAGAATTTGTCGTCTTTCCGCACGGACTGGTTTCGCCGGGATGATGTGATTGTCATTGCCGTGATGACCCCCGACGGCGAACGCGTTCTCGCGGGTGCACGCATGCAACCGGGGAATGTGGCGAACGACTTCCCGTTGCATCAGGCTGTTGGCCACATGGATCCCAAGGTGGGTGAGTTCTTGGAGAGCATTCTGCCCGAGGGGGCCTACGAATTGAACGCCCTTTGGAATTCCATTGAGTTGGCTGGGATGGGGCTCGGGTCCGAGTTTTTGATTGAAGTGGCCATGGCCGCGCTTCCCCTTTTGGACGCCAAGCATGTGGTGGCCTTGACGTCTCCTGTGACGCGTCGTTGGCGGGAAAAGCATGGATGGCGTCTGCGTGAGGATTTGGGCGAGGGCGGGTATTTCGTGTACCCCAAACCGTCGCTGCGAGCCAGCGTAGAACATTACGTTCACCCGGATTACCAAGCCAACGTGGACGTCGAAGTCCGGGATTTGATGGCCTCCATTCGACGTCGTCCTGAAGACGTCACCACTGTTGTGGAGGGCCCCAAGGGGCAGCTCAAGATTCGCCTGAACCTCACGATTTGAACGCGAGAGGGGCCATGGCAAAGGGAGGGATGATTCTGTGTTTTGGTTTGTTGTTGCTTGGGGTGCCAGATGCTTTGTTGGCTCAACAAAAGAATGAAGCCAACGTGTATTGGGGGGAGTACTTGGAATTGCTCGAAGGCGAATGGGACCAAAACCCTGCCCTTGAGGTCTTGATGGGTGCTCCAGCGATTCGGCTCGAAAAGAACGTGCCCAACGTGGCCAGCGATGGAGCATGGCATTGGTTAAAGCTTGACATGCCTCCAGGCGAGCTGCGCGAGAAGTGGATGGAGGTGGCGACGTCGAGTGTCGATTCCCTCGTCGTGATTTCGACTTGTTCAGGTGTTGTGCGCACGCGATTCACGGCCCACGGAAGTGGAACGCGATGGTCTAGCGATGTCGGAATCCCTGTGAAAAACAACTCCTTAGACGGAAGCAATTACCCGGTTTTTGCGGTGACCGAGGACTGCACAAGCCCCACGATCTATCTGGGTGTGAAATCCGGAAAGCAACTCGTGTTGCCGCTGCGGTTCAACACCAAGGCCACCATCCAAAAGTGGACTGTCAAGCGCGATCTGTTTTTCAGCATGTACCTCGGAATCATGCTTGTCATGTTCCTGTACAACTTGATTCTTTATTTCACTGTTGAGGACCGGACCTACTTGCTTTACGTGTTGTTTTTGATTGGTGTCGCAGGATCGCAGCTCTTTCTGGAGGGCTATCAAGGTCTGATCCCGGGATTCAGCCCGACCTCATGGTTGGGCAGTCGAGTAGTTCATTTCATGGGCATCTATTCTGGAGTCACGACGATTTTGTTTGTGAACCGGTTTTTGGACTTGGAACGCACGGGAAGAGGCTACTATCTGACGTTTAACTTTTTGTTCGGAGGGTACTTGTTGGCCTTTGCGGCGGTGGTCTTTGGAGAGTTGAATGTGGGATACCAAATGATCAATGGTGTGGCACTTGGGGCAGTCTTGGTGTTGCCAGCGAGCATTCACGTGTGGCGCCAAGGAAGACAGTCGGCTTTGTTTTTGTTGACGGCGTTCTCCTTGTTTTTTGCTTCGGTGGTGGTGTTCTCGCTCAAGGAGTTTGGGGTGATTGCACATCAAACAATGACCAAATTTGCCATGCCTCTTGGAAGCATGGTGGAAGTGGTGCTTCTTTCGATTGCCCTTGCAGACCGGATCAACCAGCTGAAAAAGGAATCGGCCTTGGCTCGTGAAGAGCAGCTTCGCATCAGTCTGTTGAACGAGAAAATCACTCGTGAGCAAAACGAAGCGTTGGAAAGAAGGGTGAAGCAACGCACCGAGGAATTGGAGGAACGCAATGAACGCCTCCGCGGAGCGTTGGACGAATTGAAACTCGCCCAAGATCAGTTGGTGCAATCGGAGAAATTGGCGAGCATAGGTCAATTGACGGCGGGCATTGCTCATGAATTGAACAATCCCATCAACTTTGTTTCTTCGAGTGCGCAGTCC
>Ga0209138_1000333_pt1 | contig 47620 bp, 42 predicted proteins | sample SaaInl3SG_22_DNA_FD_184645 | JGI IMG/M metagenome (GOLD analysis project Ga0209138, IMG submission 184645) | Marine microbial communities from expanding oxygen minimum zones in the Saanich Inlet - ESP_153SG_22_DNA (SPAdes) (version 2) | ecosystem: Environmental > Aquatic > Marine > Intertidal...
TCTGAAGTATTGTCGGATTGGTCAAAAAGATGGGGTTGGTTGAAATTCAATTAATACCCCTTCAAATCATACCCCACAAAACTCCTCCCTAACTTATCACAAACGATTCCTGTGGTTCCTGAACCCATAAATGGGTCTAACACCAATTGAAACTCTTTGGATGTTTGAAGTATTGGTAAGGTTATAATTTCTTCAGGGAAAGGTGCAGGGTGTTCTCCTTCAATATCTAACTTCTGTTAGATTTAACAGAAGTTATCTCCAGGTTGAGGTTTCTTGTAACCGAGAAAATACTTTTCCTCTAAACCCATATCGGAGTGGTTTTTCTATCGAAGTTGGTAATATAACAAATTGAAATTGATAGATTAACTTCTGTTAGATTAAACATAGATTATGAATTTAGAAAGAGTACTTTATTAATTAAGTTATTTAATCTCTAATTTATTGAATTGATTAAAGTGTGATTTTAACTATGAATACATTTTTTATAATCGTTATAATTAACTCTTTTCATACAAATATCATTTTATTTGATACTCACTAAATTCTGTTAACAAACCATCAAGAGTATTATCTAATTTATGTTTATCGAGAATTAGTTTCAATCCATTGGTTACCCCATTAGCTCATACCTTATTTGAACATCCTTTACTCATTTCTATATGCTTATTTTAGCATTGAGAAGAATGTAACCAACTCTTTTGCCCACAGTTCAGGTTCCTCCAATGCCGGGAAATGACCTCCTTTTGGCATCTCCTGATAATATTCAAGCTTTGCCGTCAAATCAGGGTTTGCCAGTGTTGGTGGTGGACTTAAAAAATCCTTTGGAAAGTTAGAATACCCAGTTGGAACGGTAACCTGACCGCTGGTCCAATCTTCTGGCAACATTCGTATGGTTTCATAGTAGATCCGACTCGAAGAAAGAACACTACCACTGAGCCAATATAGCATGGCTGTGGTTAAAACATCGTCCCTATCTAAAGTCTCCCAAAGGTCTTGTTTATGATCAGTCCAAGACCAATATTTTTCTAGAATCCAAGACAGAAATCCTACAGGTGAATCCTGATGGGCATAAGCTATGGTTTGCGGCTTAGTAGCTAGAATATTAAAATAAGCTTTCCCTTGTGCATTGAATTTCTTAAAGCGTTCTATGTATTGTTGTTCTGTTTCATCCTCACTTTTTTCAGGAAGTTTACCTGTCGAGACCGCAACATAATGTAATCCGACAATAGAATCAGGGAATTTCCGAGCCAGTTCAACAGCTATGGTTGATCCCCAGTCACCACCGTGGACCGCATAGTGATCATATCCAAGTTTTTGCATTAAGGAATGCAAGCGTTCGGCTATTTTACCGATATGAATACCCGATTTTTGTGGTGCATCTGAAAACACGAATCCAGGAAGTGATGGCACAACAAGGTTGAAACCCTGTTTTTTACCCATACCGTTGACGATATAAGGTGCCGCATCAGAGAATTCATGGAATGAACTTGGCCAACCATGAAGCAATAGTATAGGAAAATTTTGCTCATTTCTTTGGTCTTTGTACCAAACGAAATGCAAGTTTTCACCCTCGATTGTTGCATGAAAATGATCGAGTTGATTTAAATTTTCTTGAATGCTAAACCAGTCATACTCATGACGCCAATAATTCACCAATTCTCGAAGAACTCCATCATTTGTACCCGCCTGCCATCCTGTTTCAAAAGGAATTTTTGGCCATTTCATTGCATCTATTCTACGGTATAAATCTCTTATTTGGTCTTTGTCAAAATTAATGCGGAACGGTTTGATTTCTGACTGTTCATCCTGACTAATCTCTCTAAACAACGGTTTAAATCCTGCGAGGATGGTTGCTCCAGTCATTAAAGAGGTGAGACGAAGCATTTCTTTTCTATTCATTGGATAAACTTTTTATACTATCTTCCGCTACATCACAGCGGATATCACTGATTTATAAAAATTGACTATTTTATTTTACTTGCCCATATAGTATGCTTGTAAATAAATATGTTAAAACCTAAATCTGATGCCGGTGGGTGGGTTGCTGTTTTCTTGAATTCATGTCTATGTCATCAGCTTTAGTAGTTATTCAGGAAGAATTGTTACTAGTACTCTTTTATAACTGGATAGCGGAGGTTTTCCTTTATCAGTAAGCTTTAAGATGAAGTGAACGGTCTCTTCTTTTTCTACTTTAGGTGCGGTAAAATGAGTAATGTGTACATTATTAGGGCCATTTGCTTCAATATTTTTAGTATATGTTCCTGCTTCTTGGTAATTAAACCAATGGAAACTAAGACTGTCTCCATCAGGGTCTGAGGATTCAAACGCGTCTAAAGTGAATGTTTCTCCTGCTTTTACGGTAATCTTATCTGGATGAGATAACATTGGGAGGGGTGCATGATTCGCTTCTTTAAATGACATTGTACACCAATCCATACGGGCGGCAAAATCATTTTGAAATTCAGTTCTCCATCGCCAAATTGTAGGTTTATAGCCCGTATAAGCTTTGGAAGCTTGCTTAATTGATCGTCCATACTTATTTGGACGGTATGGAAAATAGGTGTCTGTTGCATTGGTCCATATGCTTCTTGTTTCAGGTTTTATAGTAACTATTGAATGACCTTCTTTTACTTTTGAAAAGTCAGGTAAATAGTATTCATAGCGACCTCCCCAGCCTCCCCAATCTGGATTCTCAGCATTATTTAGTCCATTTGGTATTAGTGACAGAAAGGATGGCGTATCTCCTTCCATAGACCAAGTGACATCCGGATATACGGCACCAAGTGGTCCGTGATCTTGTTGTATATTTTGTGTGATCCAACGGTTACTTATGGTTGTATGATCAATTCCCTCCACACTGCTTTCACTTATTCCCGTCCAAGTAGCACTTGCATAATCATCACCAGGGCTTACGATATAAAAAAGCTCGGGAAAATTATTTCTTATCCATATTCCACTGTCATCTTGGTCTGATATGGTATAGACGCGAAGTTTGGAAATTAATCTTTTGCTCTCTTTTTTACTCTTCGTCTTTTCAATTTTATATAATGCTTGAGCTAGGGTGTTAACTCCTCCCCAAGTTGAAATCCATAAAGGACGTTTGTCATCTTTTTCTAGGGCTTTAATAATCCATTCAGAACCTTCTGAGTCCATTTCATTTCCAACTCCTTTCATTCCATAAAAAGGCAAGCCTTGCTTTACGATAGGAAACAAAGCTGTTGATTTTGGATATTCTGAATGGTGCAATAGTAAATTTGGCTGAACCTTTTCATATGCTTTAATTACTTTATTTATTGATTCAGGGTGAATTTTGTTGGTCAACCAGCATGATGTAGTTGCAATTATTCCTTCAATATCTATTTCGTTAGAATATAAAAGTAAACGCACTAAACTTTGTGTGTCATCAGGATCTGCTTCAATATCAGTCAATACAATTACTCTATTTTTAGACGTCACCTGACTGTTAAGTATATTGAACATCAGGGAAATGAACAGTGAAAGAATAGCGAATCTCATTTGTGTTTTATGTTTAAGACTTAAACTTACAAATTTAATTTTACGAATAGGATTTTACTTACTGTGTTCTTTGTCAGGAGAGTAGCTTAAAGAGTGTATGCTTTATGCCCTTTTATAGCTTCGTTATTTTGTATGTTCAAAAAATATCAAAAGGACTCGATTAAGGTCTAGTCCTCCGATATCGTTTGGGTGAGAAGTATTTCGGTATCTGCTTCCAACAGCTTCGCAATCGTAAATGCCGCAGTAGAAATAATTTGATTCATATTCTCGATATCCATTTTTTCGGCTTCATCCCCTGCTTTATGATAAAAATCGTAATTCTGAAAGTCAAAAGAGGACAAGGTAAAAGCAGGGGTTTCCAGCTCTTTGTAAAAGGCGTAATTATCCGATCGTTGAAAGAGGTTGAATTCCTTGGCTTGGGGAAGAAATTGGACAAAGTTAGGGGTAACAGCATTCATCACTTCTGGCATATTGGAATAGTTGTAGCCGGTCATATAGACTTGATTCGTTCCAGTGGTCAAAGTTTTTCCGATCATTTCAAAATTGATCATGTAGTCGGGTTTGATGTTTTCATCTTTAAAGCGTTGCGCCAAATGATAGGCGCCTTTGAGGCCTTTTTCTTCATCGGCAAATAAGGCAAGGACTATATTCTGATTCCATTCAAATTCGGCTAAAAATTTTCCTATTTGCAATACAGCGGTAGAGCCACTTGCGTTGTCATTGGCACCGTTATAAATGGTATCAGCTTCACTTCCTTGAATACCGATATGATCCAAATGCGCACCAATTAAAATGGTTTTTTTTGCAGGGTCAAAATTTCCAATTTGTCCAACTACATTGTAAGAAACTAAGCTATCGGTAACTAAGGAATCGCGGTAGTTTGGGTAAAAGGGTTTGATGTTATGGGTTTGAAAATAGTCAGAAGCAAAATCAGCTGCTTTGGCATAGCCTCCACTTTTGGAGTCACGCCCTTTCATACTATCGGCTGCTAGGGTAAATAAGATGCGGTGGGTTTCTGTAGAACTAATCTTTTGTTGAGCCAATTCAAGGCTTAAAGGGAATTGCTTTTGATCGACGGAGTTTTTACATGCCAGAAATAAAAGAAGTAAGAAAGGGAGTGTTAGTTTATGCATTTTGTAAATTTTTAGTAAGTATATAAAGATAACATTGTATTTTTAGTTTATGAACAAGATCTTGATACTTCTTATTATAGGGACTTCTTTTGCCTATGGCCAAAAAACAGAACGTTCACAATTAATTATACCTCCTAAACAAGTGGTACAGATTGATTATCCGTTGTATAAAGGTTTTAATGTCAAAATCTGGAATCAGTCCAAGTTTGTGGTTGGGGTTTCCGCTCGAGATAAAGCGACCGACTCAGTCCGTAAAAGCTTCGGACTTGAAAAGGGAAGCAATGCCTTATTGGAAGTCAACGATGGAATGTATTTGCAATTCGAAAATCGGTTTTTAGCTCCATTAAAAGTGGCCTATACCCTTCGTAAGGGAAGTTCTGGGAAAAAGAAATCAACCCCACCTTTAACTCCCCAAAGGGCTTTTTATTTAGAAAACAATACCGCCCAGAGTTTGCCACTACGTATTCCTGGAGTGATGAATCCCAACCTCAGCCCTTTTTCAAGAAGTGGAGTGGATTTACCTAACGGACAGAAAATCTATTTGGACTTAAAGGGTAAGAAGATCTTAATTCTTACGGTAACCGATAGTATCCCACACGGCGCACGAATCGATGTAGCAACTTTGATTGAAAAGGCTCTGAATCAGAAGTAACTTTTACCAATCAAATAGGTACTGAAACTTTAAATAAAGCTGACTATTCTCAATTCCGTAACGATTTCCTTCATTAACTCGAGAATAGCCATTGGTACCCCCGATATAAAAAATGGTAAACGGATTGGGGTTCCATTTCAATAAAGGCTGAAAGAAGAAGACCTTGTCAAAGTCATTAAACTCTCCTATTATGCGAAAAGATAGATTGGGGTTGAATTGGTAGTTGAGATTGGCACGTGCAATAAATCCTGAAAAATAAAGGCTTTGGTCGGTCCTATTTTTGAGTTGAGAATAACGAAAGGTAGGGCTGAATCGTAATTTGGGGCTGATTTGGAAATTGTTAAATGTTCCGATAAAGAAGCTGTCGCCAATAGCTGGGTTGTCTGAATCATAACGGATAGATTCTCCAATATTGGTGAACATACCTAATCGAACTGCTTCTGAAGGATTATAGGATAGAAAAGCACTAAGAACTGGCATCCCTTTCGCATTAAACCCTTCAAATTCTTCATTGACGGTATAGTTGAAACTGATTTCACTTTGAATATTACCACTTAACTGAATATACATAGCTGTCCCTATGTCCAACAATTTTCTAAAATTATCGTAATTATAAATGACTTCAGTGCCTGCATAAATCCCCAATTGTTTTACAAAGTTTTCTTTGTCAAAAAAGTGTTGGTAACCGTGTTCTAATTCGATAAAGCGAACACTGTTTTGAGTAACAAACCCGAGTGGGGTTTGATAATGAGGAGAAAAGTGTTGGTATTCCAATTCTGTGTTCCAGTGTTTGGTATTCCGTTCCAAAGAAAAAAAGAGTGCATCACCGTTCAAGTGTTCTCCGTCTAACTGGGTGTTTTTATCTCGGATTTGATCGTCTTCTTCTATCCAATCAGCATTGGGTTCCAGCACAATACTTTTATTGAATTCAAAACTGGCGGTGTATGATTTTTTAAAGCGGTATCTGCCGTCTATTCCTAAGGTATGTCCATAGCCCCCATCTTTAAAGACCCGATTAGTTGTTAAAAACCCAAGGTTTTTTCCTTGCTTGTAGGTGCGTTGGTATCTAAATACATTGGAGTAGGAGGCTTTACCTTCTCCAAAATAAGATTGGTTTTCTCCAGCAATTAGGTAAGGCGAGGCTTCATCATAAGCAGTCAACCAGTAAAATCGTTGGTTTTCTCCTTGACTGATGAGTTTGGTAGAAAGTAGGGGTTTGTTAATGGATCGAGTGTAAACGGTGTTAAGTCTCGTATCGATGATGTCATTGCCCTCGTTAAAATAGGGACGACGCTCCTGAAAGAAAATAGCAAAGGTATTATTGGCTGTAATTTGAGAGACATCAGCTTCTACCTGCGAAAAATCAGGATTGAGGGCGTATTCTAAAGAGGTAATGTTATTGAGATCAAACAAACCACTCAGTCCTGGTACCATTTGGTTTCCCATAATCTAAGGAACCCTCTGGAGTAGTTCCTTCCAAGCCTCCGTAAACATAAGGGAGGAGGTTGACTCGGTTTTTAGATTTGATGCTTCTTAAAGTGATTTCAGTTGGGGTTTGACAAGGCAAACAGGGATTGTTTAAATCAATAGGGAAATTGATATTTTGACTGCGGTTGTTTTCAGTAAAAGTAGAACGGTATAACATAATTTTCCACTTCAATTCAGGAGCTTGTTTGAATTGCAATACACTAAAGGGAATCTTGAGTTCCACATGATAGCTGTCTTGATGTTTACTGGCCTTGGAATCAAAATTGACATCGTAGGAAACATCATCTTGCCCTGTTGAAAGAAATTTGAGGTCTAGTTGATTCCCTTCCGGATTGGCACCCAAAGTCACCATGTAGCGTCCATCCCCGTAGGTATCAATTCCAATTAAAACATTGTCGTCTTGAAAACCTTCATCTCTATTCCGCACCGAAGAACGTAAGTTTTCCATGTCAGCATAAGCGATAAAACCCACATATAAATCCGTCTCTGTATGAGTAATAAAAACTTCGGTCAAATGAGGAGAAGGCACGTTATTTCCGGGATCAATTTCATAGTTGATTTCGAATTTTTCTGCTTCTTGCCATTCTTCGGCCGAAACAACTCCATCAAAAGAAGGTGGAGTATTTTGGGCAATGAGATAAAAGGGTAAAAAGAAAAGTAGGGTTAAAGGGAGCTTAAGCATTTGATGGGTTTTCCTATATGACTCATTTCTTTTGATATTGTTACACCAAAAAATAAAAACCCCCACAGAAGTGAGGTTTTTAACTATTTCGAAATCAGGATTTAGGACGCAACCAAATCTCCTGCTTTATTTTTTTGAGGAAGTACTGAGCTGCCCATCAAATAGGTGTCAACTTGATGTGCTGCTTCACGTCCTTCAGAAATTGCCCAAACGATTAAGGATTGGCCTCTACGGCAATCTCCAGCGGTAAATATGTTTGCCTTGAGTGTTTGGTAATCGTTTTCACCTTTGATGTTTCCTCTCTCGTCAAAAGTCAATCCAAATTGCTCTGGAAGTGATTTTTCAGGTCCTGTAAATCCAAGGGCTAAAAGCGCCAAATCACAAGGCCATTCTTTTTCAGAATCTTTTTTCTCGATCAGTTGTGGACGCTCTCCTGGAATTTTTTTCCATTGCACTTCAACTGTTTTTAGTCCTTTTACATGTCCTTTGTCATCTCCAATAAATTCTTTGGTCAGGATACTCCATTCTCGATGGCTTCCTTCTTCGTGAGAAGAAGAAGTTTTGAGTTTGAAAGGCCAGTAGGGCCAAGGGTGTTCTTCGGTTCGAGAGTCTGCCGGTTTGGGCATGATTTCAAAATTGGTGACACTTTGTGCCCCTTGTCGGTTCGAGGTTCCGATACAATCTGAACCTGTATCACCACCCCCAATTACAATAACATTTTTGTCTTTTGCCAGGTATTGCTCCTCTCGTTCATGCTGTCCGTCAACGGCTTTGTTGTTATGTGGAAGAAAATCCATGGCTTGAACTACACCGTCTAAATCAGCTCCAGGAATTGGCATTTCTCTTTTGATGGTTGCCCCTGTTGCCAATACTACTGCATCAAAGTCCTTTTCTAACTCGGCAGCTTCTAAGTCTTTCCCAATTTCTACATTACATTGAAAAGCGATTCCCTCAGCTTCAAGGACTTCAACTCTTCGATCAATGACATTTTTTTCCATTTTAAAATCGGGGATACCATAGCGCAGTAAGCCACCAATTTTATTATCTCGTTCAAAAACTGTTACGCTGTGCCCTGCACGGTTGAGCTGCTGAGCAGCCGCAAGACCTGCGGGTCCAGAACCGATCACGGCCACAGTTTTACCTGTTCTGTGTTCTGGTGGCTCAGGTTTGATCCATCCTTCAGCAAATCCGCGTTCCACGATATATTTTTCAATAAGTTCAATGGAAACTGGAGGGTTAACGATACCGAGTACACAGGCTTCCTCGCAAGGAGCAGGACACAATCTTCCTGTAAATTCAGGGAAGTTATTGGTGCTGTGTAAAATACGTAAAGCCCTTTGCCATTCGTTTTGATATACCGCATCGTTAAAGTCAGGGATTAAGTTTCCTAAGGGACAACCGCTATGACAAAAAGGAACGCCACAATCCATACATCGTGCCCCTTGTTCCTGAAGCTTTTCATCTTTGGGAGCAATGGTAAATTCTTTGTAATTATTAATACGCTCTTGGGGTTCAATTACCGTCTCTTTGAGTCGGTCGTATTCCATAAAACCTTTAATTTTTCCCATCTTATACTGTTTTTTCGGTTTGTTGTTTGGCCATCATCTCTAAGGCACGTTTGTAGTCTGTAGGCATCACTTTAATAAACTTTTTAGCCGATTGTGGCCAGTCGTTGAGAATTTCCTCTGCCTTAGGACTTTTGGTATAATCAATATGATTTTGTAAAAGTTCCTGAAGTGTCTCTAAGTCACTTTCTTGCAAATCTTCAAGTTCGACCATTTCCAAGTTGAATTTTTTCTCGTCAAAGGTTCCATCTGCACTGTATAGATAGGCGATACCCCCACTCATACCTGCCGCAAAGTTTCTCCCAAATTCTCCAAGAACAACGGCGATACCTCCTGTCATGTATTCACAGCCATGATCTCCAATTCCTTCTACTACCGCTTTAGCTCCTGAATTTCGAACACAAAAACGCTCCCCTGCGATCCCGTTAATGTAGGCTTCGCCTTGGGTAGCACCGTAAAGAGCAACATTTCCAATAATGATGTTTTCATGAGGCACAAAAGTTGCCTTTTCAGGGACTTGGGCAACCAAAGTTGCTCCAGAAAGCCCTTTTCCAAAGTAATCGTTTGCTGTTCCTACTACCTTCATATACAGACCGTGAGTGGCAAAGCCTCCAAAACTTTGACCTGCAGTTCCTGTGAACTTTAAGCTTAAGGTTTTATTGGGTAAACCGTCCGCTCCGTGAATTTTAGAAATTTCGTTGCTCAAAATTGCGCCAACGGTTCGATTGGTATTTTTGATTCGATATTCTAAATGTTGTTCCTCTTTTCTGTATAAGGCAGGGTGGGCTTGTCTTAAAATATCAAAGTCTAAAACATTTTCTAATTGGTGGTCTTGACCGATGGTGTTGCGTTCTTTAACATGAGAGGGAACCTCCGGTTTATATAATATTTTTGACAAATCAATACCCTGTGCTTTATAGTGCTCAACAGCTTTTTTCATATTTAGCTTTTGAGATTGTCCCACCATTTCGTCCACTGTTCTAAATCCGAGTTCTGCCATGATTTGGCGTAACTCTTCTGCGATAAAGTACATATAGTTGATTACGTGTTCGGGTTTTCCTTTAAAGTTTTTGCGCAATTCTGGATCTTGAGTTGCTATTCCAACAGGACAGGTATTGAGGTGGCAAGCTCGCATCATAATACAGCCTGATGCAATGAGTGGAGCAGTCGAAAATCCAAATTCTTCAGCACCAAGCAGGCATGCAATGGCAACATCGCGTCCAGTTTTCATCTGGCCGTCACATTCCAAAACGATTCTACTTCTCAAATCGTTCATTACTAGTGTTTGTTGGGCTTCTGCAACTCCTAATTCCCAAGGAAGTCCCGCGTGTTTGAGAGATGTGAGCGGTGAAGCTCCTGTACCTCCATCGAAACCAGAAATTAAGATGACATCCGCTTTGGCTTTAGCAACTCCCGCTGCTATAGTACCTACTCCTACTTCAGAGACTAGTTTTACGTTGATACGTGCCTCTCGGTTCGCATTTTTCAGATCATAGATCAATTGAGCTAAATCCTCAATAGAATAAATATCGTGATGGGGTGGGGGAGATATCAAGCCCACATATGGGGTAGAGTTTCTTACTGAAGCAATATAAGGATTAACCTTAGGTCCGGGAAGTTGTCCTCCTTCACCGGGTTTAGCTCCTTGTGCCATTTTAATTTGAATTTCTTTGGCAGAACTCAAATAGTGACTGGAAACCCCAAAACGTCCTGAGGCAACTTGTTTGATGGCTGAGTTTTTCCAGTTTCCATCCTGATCGGGTTGGAAACGACGAACGTCTTCTCCTCCCTCTCCTGAGTTACTTTTTCCTCCAATACGATTCATGGCAATGGCCAAATTTTCATGAGCTTCTTGACTAATAGAACCAAGTGACATGGCACCTGTTTTGAATCGCTTTACGATTTCAGTCCAAGGCTCTACTTGATCGATTGGAATGGGATCAAAACTAGAAAATTCAAACAGCCCTCTCAGGGTCATGAGCTTTTCATTTTGTTCGTTGATCATTTTTGCAAAAGCATCGTAGCTTTCGGGTTTATTTTGTCGAACAGCTTGTTGAAGGGAAGCTATGGTTTGTGGATTAACCACATGTGCTTCGCCGTCTCTTCTCCAGCGGTAATCTCCTCCAATTTCTAAAGGAAGTCCTAGGTTGGATTCATGAACATAGGCCTTGGAATGACGGCTGTTGATTTCTTTTTCAATTTCATAGAGGCCAATTCCTTCAATTCGTGTTGCCGTATTACAGAAAAAACGATTGATGAATTTTTCAGACAGTCCTAAAGCTTCAAAAATCTGTGATCCTCGATAAGAGTGTAAGGTTGAAATTCCAATTTTATTCATCACCTTAATGATCCCTTTGGCAATTGCTTTGTTAAAGTTCTCAATGGCCTTATTAGCTGGTAATGCGATGTTGCCTTCTTTTGATTGGTGAAGGATGATTTCATTAACCATGTAGGGATTAATTGCACTTGCTCCATAGCCAAAGAGTAATGCAAAATGGTGCGGTTCTCTAGGCTCAGCAGATTCAATAATGATCCCAAATTTTGATCGCTTTTTAAGACGTTTAAAAGCATGGTGGGTATGTGAAGTGGCCAATAACATGGGTATGGGCGCCATAGCAGGGGAAACTCCACGATCTGACAATATGATGATGTTAGCACCATTATCCAGGGCCTTTTCAATCGACTTGATCATGTCCTCTAAGGCATTTTCAAGCCCATTTAACCCCGTATTTACTTCGTAAAGGGTGGATATGGTTTCGGTTTTAAAGTCGTGGTGTTGTATGAATTTTATTTTATCTAAATCTTCATTTGAAATGACAGGATTCTGAATGTTTAATTTTTTTGCATGATCTGGAGTGATGTCAAAGAGGTTGTACTCACTTCCAATACTCAAGCTAGTGTCAGTTACAATTTCTTCGCGTATTCCATCTAAAGGTGGATTGGTTACTTGCGCGAAAAGTTGTTTAAAATAGTTATACAACAACTGTGGGCGCTGGGACAATACTGCTAAAGGCGTATCTGTTCCCATAGAGCCAATGGCTTCTTTACCCTCAACACTCATAGGAGTGATGATGGTTTTTAGATCTTCTTGAGTGTACCCAAAAATTCGCATTCGAGTTTCAAAACCTTCATCTTCAGTGGGAGTTATATTCCCGGTGTAAGGAATCTCTTTGAGCGGGAGTAGGTTTTCGTCTAACCATTCTTGATAAGGACGTTTACTGGTAACTTCCTTTTTGATTTCTTCATCTTCGATGATACGACCCTCGTCCATGTTTACTAAAAACATTTTACCAGGCTCTAATCGACCGTGTCGTTCAATATTTTCAGGAGCGATATCCAATACACCTGTTTCAGAAGACATGACTACGTAGCCGTCTTTGGTTACAGAGTACCTTGAAGGACGAAGTCCATTTCGGTCTAATAAGGCACCGATAAATTTACCGTCGGTGAAAGGAATTGAAGCGGGTCCATCCCAGGGCTCCATAATGCAAGCATTGTATTTGTAAAAGGCTTTTTTACCCTCATCCATTGAAGTGTGTTTTTCCCAAGCTTCAGGGACAAGCATCATCATGACTTCCGGTAAAGAACGGCCTGTGGCCAATAGAAGTTCAACGACCATATCCATGGATGAAGAATCTGATTTTCCTGGAAGTATGACAGGCAATATTTTTTTTATGTCAGGACCAAAGAAATCACTTTCTAATAGTTCTTCTCTGGCTTGCATTCTGCTAACGTTACCTCGGTAGGTATTAATTTCACCATTATGGCACATGTAGCGAAAGGGCTGAGCCAAATCCCAGGTTGGGAAGGTGTTGGTAGAAAATCGTTGATGTACCAAGGCCAGTCGAGTAACCACGGCAGGGTCAGACAAATCTTTATAGTATCCTTTAATGTCTTCTGGGATCAAAAGTCCCTTGTAAATCAAGGTATGGGTTGAAAGACTTGGGAGGTAAAAGTAAGTGGCTTCCGAGAGTTTAGAATTCGAAATGGTGTGTTCAGCAATTTTACGCGCGCAAAAAAGTTTGATATTGAATTCGTGATCTGATAAATTGTCTGATCCACGGTCAATAAAAACTTGCATGATGTGGGGTTCGGTTTGTGCTGCAATAGTTCCAACCACGTCGGGGTTAACAGGAACTTTTCTCCACCCTAAAATTACAAGTCCTTGTTTTTTAATTTCTGATTCAAAAACACCAATACAATAGCTTCTTTGGTTTTCTTTTTTGGGTAAGAAAACCATTCCTACTGCATACTGGTGCAATGCGGGTAATTTAAAATCACATTGAGTAACTAGGAAATCATGTGGTATTTCAATTAAAATACCTGCTCCGTCACCGGTTTTACCATCTGCACTTACCGCACCACGATGCTCTAGTTTGTCTAGAATATCAAGGGCTTTGTGTATGATGTCATTGGTTTTTTTACCCTGAAGGCTGCAGATGAAACCTGCGCCGCAGTTATCGTGTTCGTTTTCAGGGTTATAGAGTCCTTGTTTTGCTGGCAACATAAAATGTGTTTTTTTGAAGGATAACAAAAATAAGAATCCATTTGCTTCTACTGTGTTTTTGCGATGTCAAAATCTTGCTTCCTAATGATTTCGTAATTTAAACTCGAATAAATGCTTTAATTCGTATTTAACGAGATAAAAATTGCATAAAACTTAATTTTAACGTCCTTTGTAGTACAAATTTGAAATTTGAAGTCAAAATATAAAATTATTGGAGCTATGTCAGGAACCTCATTGGATGGTTTAGACTTAGTGTGTGCTACTTTTGAAAAAAAGACAGCTTGGGAGTTTGAAATTTTAAAAGCAACTACCTATGCCTACACGTCTGAATGGAAAGAAACCTTAGCGCAATTAAACCAACACAGCCCAAAGAAAATCAAGGAAATTGAGAAAGAATACATTTGTTTGTTGGCAGACAAGATTTTAGATTTCACAACTGATTTAGAAGGCATTGATTTTGTCAGCTCCCATGGGCATACCGTTTTTCATCAACCGGACAAGGGTATCACACTTCAAATTGGAAATAGCGTTGATTTATCTAGGCTTATAAATTTACCAGTAGTCTGTGACTTTAGAACGCAAGATGTTGCTTTGGGTGGACAAGGGGCACCTTTGGTACCTATTGGGGATTTATATTTATTTAAGTCCTTTTCTGCATGCTTGAATTTGGGTGGGTTTGCCAATGTGTCAAAGAAAAAGGGTTTTGAAGTATCTGCCTATGATGTTTGTGCTGTAAACACAGTACTTAATAAATTAGCGAAAGAAAAAGAGTTAGATTTTGACCCAGAGGGCTCTTTGGCCCAGTCTGGCAAAAATATTCCAGAGCTTTTTGAAGCACTAGAGTCCTTGAATTTTTACACTAAAAAGGCACCGAAATCACTCGGTATAGAATGGGTAATTCAAGAAGTTTTCCCAATTTTAGAACGGTTTACAAATGAAGCAGTAGAGGATCGTATTCATACGTACACGCGTCATGTAGCAAAACAAATAGGGGAACGTTTTACGGCAAAGGATACTGTGCTTATTAGTGGTGGAGGGGCAAAAAATTTGTATTTAATAGCAGCAATTCGAAGTTATAGTGATGCCAGTTTTACCATTCCTAAAGTTGAAATTATTGATTTTAAAGAAGCTTTAATTTTTGCCTTTCTAGGGCTTTTACGCATGCAAAATAAGATTAACTGTTTGTCTTCTGTCACAGGAAGTTTAAAGGACCATTGCAGTGGTCAGATTTTTTATCCAGAGAAATGAAGGAAGCGGGAGAGATTTTTATATTTTAGCTATCAAACTAATTTGAATTTATGGAAACCCTTATTATCTCCCTTTTTGTTTTGGGATATTTAGCCATAACGCTTGAACACAATCTCAAAGTAGATAAACTGATTCCAGCTTTGGCCATGATGGCATTGATGTGGGCAATTATTTCTCTAGCCCATTTGCCTGTTTTTGATGTGAATACTGAATTGAAAGAATTAGAACCAAGTCATATAGACGAGATTTTGTTACACCATCTTGGGAAAACAGCAGAAATTATTATTTTCCTTCTTGGAGCAATGACCATTGTTGAGATCATAGATTATTTCAATGGTTTTTATACCATCAAAAATTTCATTAAAACGAGGAGTAAAAAAGGCTTATTATGGATTTTTGGAATACTTGCATTTATTTTATCTGCGATTATTGACAATCTTACGGCAACCATTGTTTTGATTACTATTTTACAAAAGGTAATCCATCAGCGTGATACCAGACTGTGGTTTGCGGGGCTTATTATTATATGTGCAAATGCTGGTGGGGCTTGGTCTCCAATTGGAGATGTAACTACTACCATGCTTTGGATTGGGGATAAGGTCACTACTTTAAAACTGATCAGTTATGTGCTTGTTCCATCAATTGTTTGTTTTGTACTTCCTGTGGGTATTGCCTCCTTACTGCCGGCATTTCAAGGGGAAATTGATGAAGTAAAAGAAGATGCAGCTGTAGAAACACATAAGCGTGGTGGAACGATGTTGTATTTAGGGTTGTCCGCAATAGTTTTTGTCCCTGTTTTTAAAACACTAACACACCTTCCTCCTTATGTGGGAATGATGTTATCTCTTGCTGTAGTGGCAACATTGGCTGAAATTTTCAGTAAAGCTAAAATCAATATTACCTCGTTTGACGAAGAAAGCGACGCACACCAAACTGCGAGCCCAGTTCATAAATCACTGTCGAAAATTGAATTGCCAAGTATCTTATTTTTCTTAGGAATCTTACTGGCTGTAGCAGCACTAGAATCATTAGGCTTGCTCTTTAATTTTGCAGAAGGATTGAACGAAGCCATACCCAATACTGATGTGGTAGTTGGTTTATTGGGAATAGGTTCAGCGGTGATTGATAACGTTCCTTTGGTAGCAGCCAGTATGGGAATGTTTTCTATGGGGACAGATGATCCAGTTTGGCACCTGATAGCTTATTCTGCAGGAACTGGTGGGAGTATGCTGATTATAGGTTCTGCTGCAGGTGTAGTAGCAATGGGAATGGAAAAAATCGACTTTTTTTGGTATCTGAAAAAGATCGCTTGGTTAGCCTTTGTAGGTTTTTTGGGCGGATTTATCGCCTTCGTTCTTATTCGGGACTTTATATTATAAATACTAAGGAACAGAATTTTTTATCGAAATGTTCGTTCATACTATATAAAAAGAATTTGTAGTCTATGGCACTCTTTTATTTTCAAGATCCCGCACCTTTACAAACTGAGAAAACACTCTCCTTAATTGAGCTTATTAAAAATGGGGGTTTAGGAGGGCAACTCATTATTGGATTGCTTTTTGTGTTGCTGTTAATGGTGGCTTATATTTATTTCGAAAGATTATTTGCCATTCGTTCTGCAGTTAAAGTAACCCCTAACTTTATGCCTCAAATTCGTTCGTTTGTGATGAATGGAAAACTAGACGGTGCCCAGCAATTATGTATTCAAGAAAATGTTCCTGTAGCCCGTTTAATTTCCAAGGGACTTTCTCGCATCGGACGCCCCCTAGATGATATCAATACGGCTATAGAAAATGCAGGTCGGTTGGAAGTGTATCAATTGGAAAAAAACATCAGTATTTTGGCAACAATATCTGGAGTAGCTCCGATGTTAGGTTTTTTAGGAACGGTAATTGGAATGATTCTCTCCATTTTTGAAATTTCAAATGCTGGAGGAAATATAGACATGCAACTATTGGCTGATGGACTTTATACTGCCATGACAACCACTGTAGCAGGACTAATTGTAGGTATAGTTGGTTACATATGCTTTAATCATTTAGTGGTAAAAATAAATAAAGCTGTTTATCAAATGGAAGCTTCTAGTTTAGAGTTTTTAGACTTACTCAACGAACCTGCTTAAATCATGAGACTCAAGGGAAGAAATCAAATTAAACCAGAATTCAATATGTCGTCCATGACGGATGTGGTCTTCTTGTTGTTGATTTTTTTTATGATTGCTTCTACACTGGCAAAACAACTAAATACTATTGAAGTAAAATTGCCGCAGGGAGAGGGTAAAACTGAAAATCGAAATACAGTTGCCGTTACAATTACTGACGGAGGAAGATTTTACATTGATGAGGACCGAGTTGCTAAAAATAGTTTAGAAACTCGATTGATCAGTTCATTAGGAAACGGAACCCTCCCTTCAATTGTTTTAAGAGCAGAACAAAAAGTAGCTATTCAAGAGGTTGTATATGTAATGAATATTGCAAACAAAAACGGAATCAAGGTCGTTTTGGCGGTTGACACTCCTTAAGTTAGGCAAGAGATGAAAATGCTAAATACACCACATAAAAAAAAATCTGCTGGACTAACTGCAGTTATTGGAGTCCTACTTTTACTCTTGTTTTTTATGTTAGGACTTACCTATTATGACCCACCAATCAGTTATGGAATGGAAGTCAATTTTGGCACCTTAGCTCAAGGAAGTGGAGCAGTGCAGCCAACTGAGCGTGTCCAAACAATTGAGCAAAATGAAGAAAAGCCTGTAGCGGTTGAGGAACAAGTGGAATCAGTCCTACCTGAGCAAAGTAGTACAGAACCCGTTAAGGAGGTTTTGACAGAAAAGGAATCTACTGTTTCTATTCCTGAAAAGAACGAAGAAAAACAGTCCGTACAGCCAGTAACTGAAGAAAAGGAGACTGAAGTAAAACCAGAACCTATTAAAGAAGTTCCAAAGGTTTCAGAAGCAACCAAGAGCGTGGTTTCAAATTTATTAAAAAATAAAACCGAAGAAGGTGAGGATACTCAAGGAGAAGGGGACGATTTAGCTCAAGGAGATAAAGGTAAAATTGAGGGGAATCCTTACTCTAGTAGTTATTATAATAATTTTGGTTTAGGTGGTGAAGGAAAAGGATACGGCCTAAATGGAAGAAACCTCCAAAACAATGGTAAAGTTGTTCAAGACTGTAATCAAGAAGGCACTGTTGTAGTTCGTATCACTGTAAATAATAAGGGCGAAGTAATCCAAGCAGAACCGGGAGTAAAGGGAAGTACAAATACCCACCCATGTCTATTGGAGCCCGCAAAAAAAACAGCCTTACTGCATAAATGGTTTCCAGACAGCAATGCACCAAGGGAACAAATTGGCTTTGTAGTCATTCAATTTAAATTAGGGGAATAGAGATTGAAAACATACCAAGACACCTTAGATTGGATGTTTTCAAAACTTCCAATGTATCAAAGACTAGGTAAAGCAGCCTATAAGCCTGGTATGGAAAGTATGATGACTTTAGATGCTTATCTTGACAAGCCGCATCAGTCTTTTAAATCAATTCATGTTGCCGGGACTAATGGAAAAGGATCTACCTCTCATCTTATTGCATCTGTCCTGCAGAGTGCAGGATATAAAGTAGGTCTTTATACCTCGCCACATTTATTAGATTTTAGAGAGCGTATTAAAATCAATGGAGTTCATATTGGAGAACAAGAGGTCATTCGGTTTGTTGAACGGCATCAAGATTATTTTGAATCAAACAAGACCTCATTTTTTGAAATGACCGTGGGCATGGCATTTGACTGTTTTAAATCTGCAAAAGTGGATTACGCCATCGTAGAAGTAGGTTTAGGAGGACGTTTAGACGCAACGAATGTCATTACTCCTATACTTTCTGTAATTACAAACATAGGGCTGGATCATATGGATTTTTTGGGGACTACACGTGCTCAAATAGCTGCGGAGAAAGCAGGGATTATCAAAGATTCAATTCCTGTGGTTGTTGGAGAACAAGATGAGGAAACACAAGGTGTTTTTGAAGATATAGCAAGGCGTAATTCTGCCCCTTTATTTTTTGCTGAATCCCTTGAAACGAAATGGGAAACTGATTTAAAAGGAAGTTATCAAAACCATAATATTCGTACTGCTCTAAATGCTTTAACCCATCTTTCAGACGAAAAAATTGACCCTATTTCTATACGGCAAGGTTTAGGGAATGTCATTTCTAATACGGGGTTTCAGGGACGTTGGCAAGTCATTTCAGAAAAACCAAAAATAGTATTAGATGTAGGTCATAACAAAGAAGGACTGTCATTAATTGTTGAACAACTTCAAGAGATGAGTTACAATCAGCTTCATGTTGTATTAGGTTTTGTTAAAGGGAAAAATCCAAATGAATTAATTTCACTTTTTCCAAAAGCAGCCCAATTTTACCTTTCAAGCCCAAAAATTGATCGTGCTTACCCTTTAGATAGATTAAAAGTAGAGCTAAAGGATAGCAAACCTAAAATATTGTTTTTTGATACTGTTTCGGACTCTTATCAACATGCACAGGCTAAAGCAGTACAAAATGATATGGTATTGGTTTGTGGAAGTACATTTGTGGTAGCAGAGGTTTTGAGTTACCTTGTAGATGAAAAGCTTTAAAAAATGAGGATGAATAGTAGGGAATTAGTTGAGATATTTTATATTTGCCATCTCATTGAAAAAACAATGGGCGCTTAGCTCAGTTGGTTCAGAGCACCTCGTTTACACCGAGGGGGTCGGGGGTTCGAATCCCTCAGCGCCCACCACTTCAAAAGAGTTCCTTTTTTTTAAGGAGCTCTTTTTTTTTGATCCATTCCAACAGCTTTCTTTCGTTAATATTTTAACAATATTTTAAGGCTACTACATGTAACTTTTTGTTCCTCAAGCAGTCTTATAAGTAGATTTGGTTTTAATAATCTGCCCGTAATTATTTTTCATTTTGATAATTAGTTTTGATTGTTTGTAAAAAAGTTGGGAAACGGGCAGATTTTTTTTCACTCAATTTTATCTTAGAATTAAAAACAATACATTAGATAAAATTTATACAGTGAAAAAAATTGAAGTTACTGATCGACTTTCCTTTTTAATTTTAAGTGTTTTTTATTGTCTTACTTTTTTAGTTGGTTATCTGTATGTTTCAGAGCGTAAAAATTCAGATGAAAAGAAACTCGCTGATTCTAAAAAATTAATCCATTTAGTACTTATACAGTTCCAGCCTTCAATGAGTTCAAACGATTTAAAGTTGGTTGCTGACGCTGCTTACAGTCTTCAACAAATTGAGGGAGTTGAGCAGTTAAATTTTGGAGAAAATACCTCGCCTGAGGGACTCAATAAAGGTTATACCCACAGTCTTACTATGAAATTTAGTACTGCAGAAGATAGAGACAGTATTTATCTGCCTCATCCTATTCATCAAAAATTTGTAAAATTATTTGTTCCTTTTACAGAATCAGTATTAGTTTATGACTACTGGGAATAAGTAGTTTTAGGCGCCGACTAATTTCTTAATTTTAGCTTGCTCTTCTTTTGCTAATTCTGGGTCAACAAGAATACGGCCACTGTGTTCGTCCATAATAATTTTGCTTCTAGAAGCAATTTCAAGTTGTACTTGAGGGGGGATGGAAAAGTAAGACCCGCCAGATGCACCTCTTTCTACAGGTACAACAGCTAATCCATTTTTCACATTACCTCTTATGCGTTTGTAGGCAAGGATTAGTCGTTCTTCAATTTGTTTTTCAAACTCAGAAGATTTTTTCTGTAGTAAGTCTTCTTCTTTGTGAGTTTCTTTTAAGATTGCGTCAAGTTCACCTTTTTTTGCTTTCAGGTGTGCATTTCGTTCTTCTAGACGTTCGTTGATACCGTATTGCGCTTCTTGTTTTTGTTCAATTCGTGATTTGTGTTCTTTGATTTTCTTTTCAGCCAATTGAATTTCAAGCTCTTGGAACTCTTGCTCTTTAACGATAGAATTGTATTCTCTGTTGTTACGAACATTTTTAAGTTTCTCTTCGTATTTTTTGAGCAATTCTTTTGCGGTTTCGATAGTTTGCTTGTGCTCTACAATCTCGTGTTCATCTTCTTTAATTTCGTTTTTGACTTTGTCAAGCCTGGTGTTAAGCCCTGCAATTTCATTCTCTAGGTCTTCAACTTCTAAAGGAAGTTCTCCCCTTAAATTTTTTATTTCATCGATTCGAGAGTCGATAAGTTGTAAGTCATAGAGAGCTCTCAATTTTTTCTCGACGGATACTTCAGTTTTTTTTGCCATAATTAAAAATAATTAACAGGGTTTGTTTTTGTACGTGATAAAACGACTGCAAAATTAGGCATTTTTTTGGTAAGATGATCAATTATCAAATTTTTGGTAAACTGCTCACTTTCATAATGCCCAACATCAATAAGAAGCAGGTCTTTTCCACCTTCATAAAATTGATGGTATTTGAGATCTGCTGTAATGAATACATCTGCTTTTTGTTGTTTGGCATTTGGGATTGCAAAACTTCCGGAGCCTCCTAAAACTGCGATAGTTTTAATTTCTTTTCCTGTCAAAGGGCTATGGCGGATGGCCTCAGGATTGAGTTTGTTTTTTATGTAATCTAAAAAAGCAACTTCTTTCATTGGCTGATTTAGAGTTCCTATTCTACCCATCCCAATAGTGGCTAAAGTATTGTCAAGACAGAAAATTTCATAGGCTACATTTTCATAGGGGTGGGCTTGCAGTAAAGCATTTTCGATTGGGTGCTTTAAATGGGATTCAAAGACTACTTGAATTTGTGTTTCATTAACTTGTTTTTTTTCTAAGGGCTTGCCAATATGCGGGTTACTGGCCTCATTTCCTTTAAAATTTCCCGTACCTTCAAAAGTAAAACTGCACTCTGAATAGTTTCCAATTGCTCCAGCCCCAGCTTGATGTAAAGCATCTAGAACGGCCTCACGATATTCTGTAGGAACATAGGTACTAAGTTTTTTTATACTTGAGGCTTTGGGAATCAAAACCTTACTTGTTCGAACCCCGATTTTATCGATAAGAATTTTATTTACCCCTTCAGGGTGATTGTCTAAGCGTGTGTGCAAGGCAAAAATAGCAATGTTATTTTGAATGGCTTTTAATACCACTCGCTCAACATAATTGGATCCTGTTATTTTTTTTAAGCCTGAAAAAATTATGGGATGGAAGCACACAATCATATTGCATTTTTCTTGTATTGCTTCATCTACTACTGCTTCAATACAATCTAAACTCACTAGGATACCAGTACACTCGTTTGAAGCTGATCCAACTAAAAGTCCTGCATTGTCAAATTCTTCTGCATAAGCTGGAGGAGCCCACTGATCTAGTATATTGATGATGTTTTTAATCGTTGCCATAGAACCGAATGATCACAAATATAATATTTATCTTCATGGGCATGAATAAGTGTCGAATATTACTCTTTCCTTTCAGTCTGATTTACGGAGCGATCATTATAGTTCGCAATAAATTATTTGATTGGAATGTATTGGATACACATCAGATACGTATCCCCAGTATTGGAGTTGGAAACTTATCAGTAGGAGGAACAGGAAAATCTGTCGTCATCGACTATCTGATTACAAATTTTAAAAAAGAGTTTGATATTGCTGTGTTAAGCAGGGGATATGGTCGTACAACAAAGGGAGTTATTGTTGCGGACGAATTGAGTTCTGCAGCCACCATAGGAGACGAACCATTTCAATTTTTCATGAAACATCAAGGAATTGATGTTGTAGTTGCTGAAGAACGCATGAACGGCCTTCAAAAGTTGAATGAAATAAAACCTCAGTTGGACCTACTCCTTTTAGATGATGTGATGCAGCATCGGTATGTTGCTCCTTCTGTACTTATAATGACTACAACTTATGAGAAACCCTATTTTTCGGATTGGCTGATGCCTGTTGGAAAATTAAGAGAAGTCAAATCCGGTGCACAAAGAGCACAGATAATTTTGGTAACCAAATCACCGGAAGAATTGTCAGAGGAAAAGATAAAATCAATTACTGAAAAATTCAACTTGACTTCCTTCCAAAAACTATTTTTTACCAAAATAAGATACAGTACAGTGGTTCAGAATCACCTAACGAAAATTAAAGTGGAGGAGTTAAAAGAGCCTTTTATACTTGTTACAGGAGTAGCAGATCCGAGCACTTTGGTCAATCATCTACAAACAAAGGGTTTAAACTTTAAGCATCTTGAATTTTCTGATCATCATTTATTTACACCGAAGGATGTTGCGAAAATCACCAAAATACAACGAGGTGGAAAAGTAGTCACAACTGAGAAGGATTATACACGCTTGAGCCCTCTTATGGGAAAAGAAAATTTATTTTACTTACCGATAGAGATGGAGTTTCTTAATCCAGAAATGGCAACTCAATTTATGGAATACCTAAAGCAAAAAACTCAGATCAATTAAGCAATATGCTTGTGTGCTTTGTAAGAGGATCGAACTAGAGGACCACTTTCTACGTGTCTAAACCCTAAGTCCAAAGCGAAAACTTCGAGTTTTTTAAATACGTCTGGAGTGATAAATTGTTGTACAGGTAGGTGTTTTTTGCTGGGTTGTAAATACTGTCCAATAGTAACTACATCTACATTTGCTTTTCTCAAGTCGTGAAGGGCTTCCATAACCTCTCCCTCTTGCTCACCCAGTCCTAACATAATCCCAGATTTAGTGCGTTGAATTCCTGCTTCTTTCAGATAGTGAAGTACTTCAAGACTGGTGTCGTATTTGGCTTGAACCCGTACTTTTCTAGTCAATCTTCTTACAGTTTCAATATTATGTGAAACGACTTCTGGTGCAACTTTTACAATTCGGTCGATATTTCTTGTATTTCCTTGAAAATCTGGAATTAGAGTTTCCATTGTTGTTTGAGGGCTTATTCTTCTCACAGCATTTACTGTTTCTGCCCAAATGATGGATCCCATATCTTTTAAGTCATCACGGTCTACAGAGGTAATTACTGCGTGTTTGATGTTCATTATTTTAATGGAATTTGCAACTTTTTCTGGCTCAGCCCAATCTACAGCGCTTGGTCTTCCAGTTTGAACACCACAAAACCCACAAGATCGAGTACAAACATTTCCCAAAATCATAAAAGTAGCAGTTCCTTCTGCCCAGCATTCTCCCATATTTGGGCAGCTACCGGAGGTACAAATTGTATTTAATTTATACTTATCTACTAGACTTCTAAGCTCAGTATATTTTTTCCCTGTAGGAAGTTTTACACGAATCCAGTCTGGTTTTTTTTGATGCTTAATTTCTTTTTCTTGTACCTCCATCATCTTTCTTTTGTGCAAAGATACAAACTCTTATTTAGAGACTCAAAAGATAAAAGAGCGTAAATCCAGTTAAGAATAAGATTCCAATAACACTTAAAATTTGCATCCCTTTTTTGGGCTTGTATTCTTTTGGCATGGCTTTACTCATTACCAATCGGTAATTTAGAAAAGAATAGAGTGGGGCAGTTAAAAATGAAAGGACGGTAGCAATTTGAACCAATTGACCCATTTCTGAAAGTAGAAAAAGAAAAATCCCAGCAGTACCCAGGGTCAGTATAGCCATCCACGGTAGGTAGTAGTTTCTTTCTTTTTGGAACAGGAGTTGAATTGTTTTTGACATTGCTCTTGGAGAAGCGTCTAGAGTGGTTAACGTGGTACTTAACATTGTTGTAAATGCAGCAACCCCAATAATCCCATAAGCGGCTTGACCCAAGTTGGAGGTGTAAAGTTCTATAAGTTGTTGAGCAAAGACCCCACCTTGATTTGAAAATTGTGAGCCAGAACCAAACATAACCAATGCCCCTAATCCGAGGAAACAAAGTGCTAATATGATGGTAGCGATATAGCCAACATTAAAATCAAAAAGACTATCCTTTAAGGAGTTATTAGTCTGGGTTTTATTTTTTTCTAGGGTCCAAATAGAATGCCAAATTGAGATATCAAGCGGAGCTGGCATCCATCCTAAAAAAGCAATTAAGAAAAGTAAGCCAGAGGATTCTGGAAAAACCTGTTGAAAGGAAAGTGGAGTGTCGTTTTTTACAAGGGCAACACTTACTGCTAAAACACTGCTGATAGCCAAAGTTACCATGATGATTTTGATCAACTTATCTAGCCACTGGTATTTTCCTAGAATGAGGATTACGCTACACGATAGTGTAATGATAATTCCCCAGCTAACGAGGTCAGAGGTCAATCCAAATAAGGTTGAAGCCAGACCTGCAGTCACAATAGTTACTGCGCTTTGTATGGTAAACATTGTGGCTAGATTTAAAATAAAATAAGCCCATAAATAGCCTTTTCCTAATTTATAGTAACCATCCAAAAGGGTTTCCCCGGTAGCTTGAGCATAACGAGGACCGTATTGAAAGAAAGGATATTTGAATAAATTTATGAGTAGAAGAGCCCATACCAGTCCCCATCCAAAATCAGCACCAGCGCGTGTTGATTGCACCAGGTGTGAAACTCCTATAGCTGCTCCTGCAAACAAAAGCCCTGGTCCCAACTGGGATAGTCTAAATTTACTCACGATCTAGTTTGTTTGCTAACATTTTTTTTGCTCTAAATAACTTTACTCTTACTGTCGAAGCAGATTCATTTAGTGCCTCTTCAATTTCTTTTAAGGACAAATCATCAAAATAGCGCAGCTTAAGTATTGTTCTGTAGTCTTTTTTTAAAGACTTGATTTGAAATAAAACATGATCTAAATTTTGATTTGAAATTAAGAGTTCTTCTGGAGAAGGATCGCGACTTGAAATGTCGTGAGAATCAAAGTCAGCAAATTGATCTGTATTTTCAGACTGTTTTCTTGAGCTACGAAATTTGTCAATATGATGATTTTTAGCAATGGTCATTATCCACGAAACAAAAGCCAGTTTATTGTCAAAACTACCTATTCGATCAAAAGCTTTGGAGAAGGTTTCTATAGTCAATTCCTCTGCTTTGTTAGGATCTGAAGTTCTTGAAACTAAGAAGGCATAAATAGGATCCCAATATTTATTAAAAAGTATATTGAAAGCAAGTTGATCGTTTGCTTTAGCTTTTTCAATAATTTCCTTTTCCAAATACATTGAACCAAGTAGCTCCTTAATTGTTGAGTGTAGCTGGATTTTTACATTCCGTTTCTTCTGGCATTTTACCGCACATTCCGCATGGTTGGTTATCCTTATTTAAAAATGGACTTTGGCTTGCACAAGTACCTGCAAACTCTCCATTTTTTTTACCCCATATCTTGATTGAAATTCCTGCGAAAGCAAGAAATAATAAAACAAAAGTGATTAAAAATAACTCCATGAATCTATATTTGGTTTACAAAAATACTAATCTTTATTTGAATTGACTTTAGCCCAAGGCTTTGTAAGAAAAATCTTACAAACAAAACCCCTCTTAAAAATCCTATTACTGCATTAAATTTACCATAGATGACAAAATTTGAACCCTTTATAAGCAATGTTAAGAGGGGAGCACTTTTAATTTCATCTTTGGCAACAGCAAGTAATATTGCCCCAAACTAAATTATAAATGTTCATGCAGCTAAAACCCCAAACCCGAATATTTGAAACACTTACAAGCTCAGAGTTGATCATTCTTAGATCTATTGCTCTGGGCTTAGGGTGTGATACCATTAGAGATTTATTAGAAATTTCAAAAGAAACTTACGAAAGTCATTGTCAGAGTTTATTTCAAAAACTTCAAGTATGTAACGCCTATGCAGCAGTTCAAAAAGCATATTACAACAATCTATTGAAGAATAAGGAGTACACCCCTGAAAAGGTAAAAAGTTGTGCTTTAAAATTTGCTCATGAATATGAGGAACGGATTAGTTCTAGCGGAAAAAATTCCAAAAAAACAATTTGGGAATTGTATGATATGCTTTTAGAATTTCACAATCAAGTTGAATCAAGCTTAATGAAGGTTTAAAAAGAAATCCCACCGAAGCGGGATTTAAGAATTCATCTAAGGCATTTAGCCTTATTGTGATTAGATTGAACAGCCAAATTATAAAAAAAAATTAATATGCCAAATTTACTAGGACTTTCAGTTGATGTGAATGCGATCGGTTGGGCATTGATGGATGCTGATACCAAAAAGATTGTTTCCATGGGGAGTCGTATTTTTCCTGTTGCATGTGAAAACTATGGTTCAGGGAAAAGAGAATTGTCAAAGCGTGCATATAAAAGAGTTAAACGAACTACTCGACTTCGATACCAGAGAAAGAGAAAAAGGAAAATTAGCGTTTTAAGTATATTGGTTCAAAACGGAATGTGCCCCATTTCCGAAAAGGCACTCATGAAATTTAAAAAGGAGAAATCGTTTCCTCAAGAAGAACTCAAGTCATGGTTTCAAATCAATCCCTATGAACTTCGAGCAAAAGCATTAAATGAGCCATTGGATTTATTTGAATTGGGGCGTATTTTTTATCAAATTACACTACGACGGGGCTTTCCTGTTTCAGAAAGAAACAGAGGGAAAAAAGAGAATACTATGTATTTTGGCTCACCCGTACAAGATCGGATTGGGATTAATCATACCCTAAGACAGACTCAAAACATGACTTTAGGGGACTATTTAAACTCACTACTTCCCAAAGAAAAGGAAACGTATCGTTTCACCCATGAGCGCCTTAGAAATCGCTATTTGACCAGAGAGATGTTTCAGGAAGAATTGCACCAAATTTGGGAGCATCAACAGCAATTCCATACTCAACTCACTCCTGAATTGAAAACTGCCTTAATTGGAAATTTAAATAATACACCAAATGAAAAAGGTGAAATCTTTTTTCAGAGACCTCTAAAGTCCCAAAAGTTTAGGATTGGACGTTGTCCTTTTGAACCACAAAAGCCAAAGTGTTGTGTTTCAAGTTTAACATTTCAAGAACTACTTGCATATCGTTGGGCAAATTCTTTAAAAAGAAATGGCGAATTCCTTTCTCCGAGGGATCGGAATACTGCAATAGATTTTTTTATGAAGCATAAGCGATTTGATTTTAAAAGAATCATTAATCTTCTGGAAAACTCAGAAGGACATTTCAATATAAAAGACAATGAAATTATTAAGGGTTCTTTTATCAATGCATCCTTATCACATCCTCAACTATTTGGTTCTTCTTGGTTCAAGTTAAGTGAAAAAGATCAGGAGGATATCTGGCACAACCTCTATTTCTTTAACGATGAATCAAAACTAAGGACTTATTTTATTCATCGCTGGGGATTTGATGAATACCAAGCTAAAAAAATTGCATCACTTCAGTTGGATAAAAACTATGCCCTATTAGTAAAAAAGCAGCAAAAAACATATTGTATTTCTTAAAAAAAGGGGTTGTCTATGACCTTGCGGTTATTTTAGCAGGAGTAAAAAACTGTTTGGGAGCGAAATGGAAACGCATAGCAGAGAGTGACATCCGTTATCTTATCAATTCTGTTCTGAGTTTGTATAAAGAAAATAAAAATGAAGGTTTTATTTCTAAGTTGAGGGATTTTTTAGAAGAGGAAATGGACTTGAAAAGCCTTCAGATTTCAAAACTTTATGGCTTGGAGATAGAGGAAAAGAAAATTAAGCTGGTTTCGAAGTTTCCAGTCGATAATGTTGCTGATAAACAGATTCGAAATTTTAAAAACCCTCATTTAGTCAATGCAACTTTTCAACTGAGAAAAATTCTCAACGAACTGATTCAAGAGTACGGTCCTATCGATGAGATTCAAGCTGAGTTAAGTGCTAATATTAAGTTGAATAAATTTCAAAGATATCTTTACAAGCTAGATCAAAAGCGAAGAGAGGGTCTTCGGAAGAATTACATAGAACTTTTGGGTGAACTGGCAGAAAACATTACGCCTATGAACCTAACCAAATACGAGCTGTGGGAAGAATGTAAACAGACTTGTCCCTACACAGGAGCCCATATCCCTATTTCAGAATTGTTTACTGATGCGGTTCAGATAGTGTATATTCAGCCATGGAAATTTTCATTAAATGATAGCCATTGGAACAAAGCGCTATGTTTAAAATCGTTTTCAGAAAATGTCTTAGAATGCAGTCCTTATGAGTATTTCAACACACACAATACTGAGGAGTGGGATGTTGTTGTTAAACGTGCTGCAAGGCTGTTCTCAAACACCAAATCATTTCCTTCTAGTTACAGGAAATTTAAAAGGTTTGTAAAAAAGCACAACCATAGAGACCCTTTAAAACATCAGCTAATGGACTCTAACACTTTAAGCCGTAATCTTAAAACGTACTTGTCTCAAGGAGTGGCTAAGGTTGGAATTTCTCCCGGGCAATCCACTCTGATGTTTATTGAAAATAGGAGGTTGCACCAGATTTTCACTCCAGCTGTCTATGAAAATCCTCAATTGGATTTTCGTTATCATGCTCTTTTAGCCTACATTAATTCAAACCGCTCTAAAGAGTATATAGAATTATTGGCAAGTGAAAACAAATATCATCCTTCAACCAATAGAGTGATGTTTCCTGAGCCATATAAGGGATTTCAGGATGATGTAGAGTATCATATTCATTCGGTATTAGTGTCTCATAAAAAGGTAAATAAACTGATCAGTAGTAGAAAACATAAAACCAAAAAAGGGGATCAACAATTTGAAAATCTATGTTTGTCAGTAAGAGGCTCATTACATAAAGAAACTATACTTGGAAAAAGAACATCGCCTGAGGATCAACAAGAGGCTTATCATATCAGAAAAAATTTAGATCAGATTAAAACGAAAAAACAAGTATTCAAAATTGTCGATCCAGAGATTCGAGGTGTTGTATTAGAAGCCATTGAGGAGGCAGGAGGTTTTAATGGAGATTCGGTACCCTACAAGGCATTTTTTTCAAAGGATAAGGATGGATATACACTTCCAAAAGTGTTTTTACCTAATAAAAAAGGTGACCAAGTTCCGGTCAAAAATGTCCGAATCCGAGAAACGTTAAGCGGGGTAGTAAAGTTGAAAGAAAATATTAATCAATACGTTAACCTGAGAAACAATCATCATGTTCTTATTTACCTCAATCAAGATCAAGAATATTGCGAACAAGTAGTTTCTTTTTGGGAAGCCATTCGCAGAGTTCGCTTTGATGAGCCTGTTTTTCAACTTCCTGAAGATGGAGTAGAATTTGTAACTTCCTTACAGATCAATGATTTATTTCTTCTCGATCTAAATGAAACGGAGTTCAATTTTAAGCATGAGTCCAAAAGTTTTATAGCGAAACATCTTTATCGTGTACAAAAATTGTCCAGTAAATTTTATGAATTCAGATTGGTTCATCACAATGATATGAGCACAACCGAGTCGCCACATTATATAAGGATAAATAATTTTGGACATCGTAAAACAGGTTGGCTAACGCATAACCCAATTAAAGTATGGATGAATGCAGTTGGAAAACTGTCTATTAAAGATGAAACAAAAGAGTTTAAAAAACCCATAAAAAGCTATTCGTGAAGTAAACTCCTTTTCCCAAGAACGCCCTACAAAAAGTAGAAAAGCATTGATATATATGCTTATGGCATACAACAACATTCATTAAATAAATATAGTGTTGTGGTTTGATTGAAATTTTGGTGAAAAGGAGTTGCTTTATGTTTTAAAACAATTCACCTCTCGCATTCCATAAGAAGTTTATGAAATAAAAACCAAAAGCAAGACCAACAATAAACTTGAGGAAAATACCCGATAAAAAACCGATCAAAGATCCAAAAGCTGCTTTTAAGGCTCCTTTTTTATTGTTTTTATTCATGATCAGTTCCCCTATTAAAGCTCCAAGAAAAGGACCAACCAAGATACCTAAGGGGCCTAGAAATAATATCCCTACCAATAGTCCTACCGTGGCTCCGTAAGTACTCCCTTTTCCTCCTCCAAATTTTTTTGCACCCACAATAGGAATAAAAAAATCAAGCAAAAAAATAAAAAATGCGATGGAGAAACTAATGATAAGAAAATTAGTATTGATACTAATGTCAGGTACAAAACTCATTATAAATAATCCTATCCAAGAGGTAAGGGGGCCAGGAATAATTGGAAGAAAACTCCCTGCTATGCCTAGTATAATAAAAAACCCTGAGATGCAAACTAAAAGAAGATCCATAAGTTGAATTATTGATTTTGATGAGTAAAATGGAGCAATTACAGGTTGAAAATAAATAAAAATTGTAACTTTATTAGATAATTCTAAACAAATGCAAATCTTTTCAAAATTCTCTTCCCTTATTTTTGTTTGCTTGATAACATTCCTATTTACAGGCTGTCATTTGTTTGACTCAACTAAAGTTTCTTCTCAAGAAATTGCAGCTGCTTCCAAATGGTCTTCAGCGGATTTTGGGCCAAGTTTTGACTCTTGTGATAAACTACAAGTTGATGAAATGAAGAATTGTTTTAGAGAAATTGTATCTACTACTATAGAAGAATACCTCTCAAGCACAATCTTTGAAGCAAATAACAGCGTTCAGGAAGAACTTTTAGTTTTAATTCAGGTAGATCAAGAAGGCTATTTTTCGTTAGTAGAGGTTGATTTTTCAAATGCTTTATTAGAGGCTATTCCCAATATTGAAAACATCTTGTCAGATGCGATATATCAACTTCCTCAAGCAAAGCCAGCAGTTAAGTCCAATGTAGGATCTTATGTAGTGTCACAATTTCAATTACCCATTCGTATTTTAGCTCAGGAGCCATACTAATGCAGGGGGAACAAATTATTTTAGGTGTTGATCCCGGAACAACAATTATGGGCTTTGGATTAATAGCGGTAAATAATGATGGTATGAAGATGATTCAAATGAACGAATTGCACCTTAAAAAATACGATAATCATTTTCTAAAGTTGCATCATATTTTTAAGAGAACGATTGAGTTGATTGATGAATATCACCCAGATGAAATGGCTCTTGAAGCTCCTTTTTTCGGAAAAAATGTTCAGTCTATGCTCAAGTTAGGTAGGGCTCAAGGTGTTGCAATGGCTGCAGGATTATCAAGAGAATTAATCATTACAGAGTATTCTCCTAAAAAGATTAAAATGGCAATCACAGGAAATGGCAATGCATCAAAAGAACAAGTAGCAAAAATGCTTCAACAGTTACTGAAAATTAAAACCTTACCTAAAAATTTAGATGCTACAGATGGCCTAGCGGCTGCGGTATGTCATTATTATAATAGAGGCAATTCAACATCTGAAAAGAGCTATACGGGTTGGAGTGCTTACATCAATCAAAACCCTAAGAAAATAAAGTCTTAATTTGGGTATCACAAATGTCAAACCTCTACTTCCACTACCCCTTTTGTAAACAAGCTTGTCATTATTGTAACTTTCATTTTTCTACAACTTCTAAAACTGAAAATGCACTTTGGATGGCAATGAAAAAAGAAATGACTTTGCGATTAAAAGAACTAGATCTCCCCATTGAAAGCATTTATTTTGGTGGAGGTTCACCATCTTTATTGAATCCTTTAGCGATCTCGGATCTGCTCGGCACCATAAAATCAGTCTATGAATTGAAGAGCACCGTTGAAGTGACCTTAGAAGTCAATCCTGATGACGTAACTGAAACCTATTTAGTTGATTTGAAAAAAGCTGGAATCAACAGACTCAGTCTTGGTGTTCAGTCCTTTTTAGATCATGATTTAAGATTGATGAATAGAGCACATCAAAGTTCACAGGCACTTGATGCGTTGAAACTAATTTCAAAAATTTTCACCAACTTTTCCGTTGACTTAATATATGGTATGCCGTATTCCAGTTTAACAGATTGGGAACAAAATCTCGATACTGCATTGAGTTACAATCCACCCCATATCTCCTCCTATGCGCTTACAGTTGAAGAAAAGACAGTCTTATACCATCAAGTCAAAAAAAACGAAGTAATTCTTCTGCCAGAAGAAGCGGTTGAGGAACAATATCATTTCATGGTTCAAAAATTAGAGCAGTTGGGTTATGTCAATTACGAGTTTTCTAATTTTGGAAAGCCCAATTTTTTTTCAGTAAACAATCAGAATTATTGGAAAGGAAAACCTTATCTGGGTATAGGTCCATCAGCGCATAGTTTTGATGGGAAGCATATCAGAAGATGGAATGTTTCTAACAACCAACTCTATCTAAAATCGATTAAAGAAGGCCAACTTCCATTTGAAGAAGAGCAGCTCACTCAAAAAGATCGCTATAATGAATATTTGATGACGGGTCTAAGAACCATTAATGGTGTTTCGCTTTTACACGTTCAAGAAACCTTTGGGAAACGGTATGCACTTTATTTAGAAGAACAAGCGGCACGTCATCTTTCCGAACAGAATTTTTTTTGGGATGGAGACCATTTAAAAATATCAGCAAGCGCTAAATTTTTAACCGATGGTTTAGCTGCCGATTTATTTATGGTTTAAGCCTGTTGACTTCTCAGTTTTACGAAATGCTTATAAAACTTGGGAATGGTTTCAATTCCTTTGAAAAAATTGAAAAGGCCATAATGTTCATTAGGGGAGTGGATAGCATCTGAGTCTAACCCAAAGCCCATTAAAATTGACTTAACACCCAGCTCTTTCTCGAACATAGGAACGATGGGGATACTTCCTCCGCCTCGACTTGGTATGGGTGGAATTCCAAAGGTTTCTAAATATGCCTGATGGGCTGCTTGATAGGCAATACTATCTGTTGGAGTAACATAAGCAAAACCTCCATGGTGGGTTTCAACATCAATAGTAACTCCTTCAGGAGCTAAAGATTGAAAATGAGATGTAAACAACTCGCTGATTTCATTCCAGTCTTGATTGGGAACCAAGCGCATAGAAATTTTCGCATGAGCTTTACTTGGGATGACGGTTTTAGCACCCTCACCAATATAACCTCCCCAAATTCCATTAGCATCTAAGGTTGGACGAATGGTACGACGTTCTTCATTTGAATATCCTGCTTCCCCCACTACTTCGTTAATTCCAATGGATTGTTTAAACTCATCGAGATTAAAGGGGGCCTCAGCCATAGCAGCTCTTTCAGCTTGAGAAAGCTCTTCAACTTTGTCGTAAAAGCCCGGTATGGTAACTCGATTTTGGTCGTCGTGTAATTGAGCGATCATTGCACACAAAACATTGATTGGATTGGCAACAGACCCTCCATACAAACCCGAATGCAGGTCTCGATTAGGTCCAGTTACCGTTACTTCCATATAACTCAATCCTCTTAAGCCAGTTGAAATAGAGGGTTGTTCTTTAGATATCATTCCGGTATCAGAGATGAGAATAACGTCACATGCTAACTTTGATTTATTGTTTTTAACAAAATCTTCCAAATGATCACTACCAACTTCCTCTTCGCCTTCGATCATGAACTTGATATTACAGTCGAATAAGCCTTCGTTTTTCATGACCTCAAAAGCTTTAATGTGCATGAACATTTGTCCTTTGTCATCGCAAGCACCTCTTGCAAAAACGGCACCTTCTGGGTGGAGTGTAGTAGTCTTTACTACGGGCTCAAAAGGGGGGCTATCCCATAACTCAATCGGATCGGGAGGCTGCACATCATAATGTCCATAAACCAATATAGTTGGCAAATTTTTATCAATGAGATGCTCTCCATACACTATTGGATGACCCGCTGTAGGAATAATTTCTGTATGCAAACAACCGACTTCATCAAGCGCATTTTTTACCCATTCTGCCGCTTGAGCTACCTCGCTTTTATGAGCGGGGTTTGCACTTACGGAGGGTATTTTTAAAAAAGACATCCATTCTTTTAAGTAACGTTCTTGGTCAGTTGTCAATGTCATCATAATATTTCATTTCAGTTGTCACAAAGCTAACCAATGTATTTTTTTTAGAAGTAGAAATTTATTGGAAAACTTACTTATATTTGTCGTCCCTAATGCGGGTGTGGTGAAATTGGTAGACACGCTAGATTTAGGATCTAGTGCTTCACGGCTTGGGGGTTCGAGTCCCTTCACCCGCACAGAAAACCTCAACAATTGTTGGGGTTTTTTAGTTTCCAATTTATTCTAGCACCAAAACGCTTCTGTTTTCTTTTACAAGCTGATATGTCAAGAAATAAAATTAACTTCATAGCGAAACAATTAAATTGATAGAACTCATGGAATCCTCAGGGTTCAATTTTCAGCCAAATAAGAAGAGATGAAGTTCATTTATATTTTACCAATTTTTATGATTTCATTACTCTTATTGAGTTGTGAGAATTCTGCAAACCCACCCAATGTGATACTCATTTTAACTGATGACCAAGGATATGGTGATTTAAGTAGAAATAAAAATCAGTTGATTCAAACGCCTCATTTAGACCAACTTTTTGATCGAGGGGCAACCGTCCCCAATTTTTATGTAAGTCCTGTTTGTGCACCAACTCGGGCAAGTATTTTAACAGGTCGTTATTATCAAAGAACGGGAGTTCACGGAGTGACAAGAGGAAGGGAGCGGATGAATGTACAAGAAGAAACCATGGGTGATGTATTCCAAGATGCGGGGTATTCATCCGGTATTTTTGGCAAGTGGCACAATGGAGGAAACTACCCCTATCATCCGTTATTTCGAGGCTTTGATCTTTTTACAGGATTTACTTCAGGACATTATCCAAGTTATATAGATGCGCCCATACAGAAAAATGGAAAAACGATAAACACAAAAGGATATTTACCTGATATTTTTACGGATGAAGCCATTGGATTTATCGCTCAAGCCTCAAAAGACAACAAGCCTTTTTTCTGTTTTTTAACCTATCAAACACCGCATACACCTTTACATGTTCCCGATTCTTATTTTAATAAATACAAAGAAAAAGGGATTGATGATTTTACGGCCGCTCTTTATGGAATGGTGGATAATATAGACTACAATTTAGGGCGATTGATAGATGCCATGAATCAAATGAAACTGGAAGAAAATACAATAATTGTGTTTCTATCCGACAACGGCCCGTTAACCTATCGATACAATATGGATTTGAAAGGTAAAAAAGGTATGGTAGATGAAGGAGGGGTTCGGGTTCCGTTCAATATCAGTTGGAAAGGTCATATTGGTGAGGGAATACAATTGGATCAATCTTTAGCGCATATTGATTTATTACCCACACTGAAAGAATTAACTGGAATTAAAAGTAAACCGAAACATTTTTTAGACGGGAAGAGCTTCGCACCACAACTTAGGGGAGAGAAAAAAGAATTGAACCGATTTTTATTTGAAAATCTTGGAGACCGTATGAGGGTATTAAAAGACAGCTTACTTTTAACTGCCGAAGGATTGTATAACATTAAGCAAGACCCGGGGCAAAAAGAAGATATTTCCATAAAGTTTCCTGAACAAAAACAATTACTGCAAACTAAATTTGATCAATGGCAGCAAGATCTACCCGAAAAGCCAGAGGTATTGCCTATTCAAATTGGATTTTCAGAAAAATTACCAGTCATATTGGAAGCCAGTCAAGCTGATCTATTCCCTCCTTTTCAATTCAGAAAAGATAGAAGACATACTGGAATTGCCTACCATAGTCTCTATGGATGGGCTCATGACTGGGTTGATGAGTGGACAAAAACAGAGGCTTATATCGGTTGGCCAGTAGAAGTTAAAGAAGCTTCATCTTATCAGGTTTTTATGGAATACGCTTTGGACTCTGTCAACCAAAAGGTCAAATTAATTTTAGAGGCTGGAGATCAACAATTTCAGATTCCAGACCTAAAGCCTTTTACACCAGAGTTACTTCATGACTACGATCGTGTTCCAAGAGTAGTTGAAGCCCCTGCTAGAGCTTGGAAAGCTTTTAAGGTAGGAGAAATTCAATTGCCTAAAGGGAAGTATGATTTAAAGTTGAAATCGGTTCAAATTGGAGGGAATAAATCAATTGAATTAAAATCGATTCTGTTGAAAAAAAAGAATTAGAAGTCAGATTGAATTAAAAGCCTTATCAAATCAATATCTTTATATTTAGTTAATATTTTATGACACATGAAATTAAATATCTAATTCAACTGATCTGGGAGGCGCAACAGCAAGGCTTAAAATCTGTTTTGGCCACAGTTGTTGCTTTAGAAGGCTCCTCTTATCGCAGACCTGGAGTACGTATGCTGATTCAGGAAAATGGTAAAACCTTTGGTGCTGTAAGTGGTGGATGTGTGGAAAAAGAAATACAACGCCAAGCACAATCCGTTTTAGAAACTAATGTCCCCAAGGTAATGACCTATGACGGTCGTTTTCGATTGGGATGCGAGGGGATCATCTATATCCTTATTGAACCAGTCAAAATTACCCAGGATTTAAAGAACCAGTTTGAAGCTGTATTCAGTCAACGCATCGCTTTTGAAAGCGAATCTTTTTACTCAATGGAAGAAGGAACAAACAAATCCTATGGTACTCGTTTTTTATTTTCAGGGAAACGCTATTCATTAGATGAAGGCTTTGCAGTTTCAAAAGAATTGGAATGTTTTACCCAATCTTTTAAGCCTTTATTTCAACTTTATCTGTTTGGTGCAGAACATGATACGGTTCGTTTGTGCAAGGCAGCTTTTGGTTTAGGTTGGCAGGTTACCGTTGTTTCAGCCCCAGATGAAGCAAAAACCAAAGCTTTTTTTGAAGGAGCACATGAATTAATTACTCCAACTTTTGAGACCTTAGATGTAAGTCCAATTGATAATCAGACAGCAGTGATGCTGATGACCCACAGTTTTAATAAGGATATACAATACTTGCTTGCTTTAGCGGATACACTACCCGCCTATTTCGGAGTTTTAGGACCTGCACATCGAAGGGAACGTGTATTGGAAAAAGCCTTGGATTTTAATCCCGATCTCTCCATCGACTTTTTGGATCGAATACATGGTCCAGCAGGGATCAATATAGGAGCAGAAAGTGCAGAAGAAATCGCAGTATCCATCTTGGCTGAAATCCTAAGTGTGATACGCAATCAGAAACCGGTTCAGCTAAAAGAAAAATCGGGTAGAATTCATGACTAATATACCTCATATATTATTAGCGGCAGGGACTTCGAGGCGAATGGGGGAGCCCAAACAGCTTTTAAAATGGGGAAATAAAAGCCTTATTCAATTTCAAGTAGAAACGATTTTACCGACTACGGACAAGGTGTATGTCATTTTGGGAGCCTATGCGGAGCTGATTCAACCCCTTCTAAAAAATTACAATGTAGAACTCATTCAATTCAACCAATGGGAAAAAGGAATGGGCGATTCATTGGCGTATGGTATTCAACAGATTTGCAAATCCAACCCAAATATAGACGGTTTTCTAATTTCACTTATAGACCAACCTCTGGTGTCAGCCTCACATTATTCGGCTATGAGAGCTCGCTTTGAAAAAGGAAAAAACCAAATCATTGCTTCTGAGTCAGACTCGGGTTGGGTGGGTGTACCTGTTTTGTTTGATACGTATTATTCAGCTCAACTGCAATCATTGAGTGGGGAAGAAGGTGCAAAAGTGATTCTAAAAAAAAATAGGGCAAACACAATTGCAATTAAGGCAGGGCATACCTTATTTGATATGGATACTCCAGAAGTTTATCAAAAGCTGGTTAAAGAATTTAGCCCCCAATAGTAATCATACTTCGATTTTGCTGGTGCTGTTTGGGGTCATTGAAATGTTCTGGACCTTCCATGCCTGAACGAACAGCAAACTTTGCGATGAGGTTTTGACGTATGATGGGTTCTAAATCTTCTTTATTTCTTAAAGCAGTAAGCAAATCATTTTCTTTTTGAGAAAACAAACAATTTTTTAGTTGACCGTTGGCAGTAAGTCGGATACGGTTACATTGATCGCAAAAGGGATTGGTAACCGTACTGATGATAGCAAACGTACCTTGATGCCCTTGAATAGTATAATTTTTTGCGGTATCGTTAGGTGCATCTTCAAGCCGAATAATTTGCTCAGGCGAATACGCACTTTGGACTTTTTCCATAATTTCTTGATAAGAAACTGTTTTTTCACGCTTCCACTGGTTGCCGTCAAAAGGCATGAATTCGATAAATCGAAACGCAACAGGTTGAGCTTTCGTAAAGGCTATAAAATCAAGAATTTCATCTTCGTTTACCCCACTCATGAGTACCGCATTGATTTTGACTTTAAATCCTTCGGCAATCAATTTTAAAATATTTTGATACACACGGTCAAAATAATTTCTAAAGGTGATGTCGTGAAAACGTTCTGCATTTAGGGTATCCAAGCTGATATTTACGGTTTTCACTCCAGCATTTTTCAACTGCTCAAAATGACGGTCAATGGAAACGGCGTTGCTGGTGAGGGAGAGTTCTACATTTAAAGTGGAAAGCAATTCAAGAATTTTCGGAAAATCTTTTCTTACCAAGGGTTCCCCACCCGTAAGACGAATTTTAGTTACTCCAAACTTGACAAAGGTTTGTGCAATACTAAAAATTTCATCTGCGTTCATTAGATGTTCCGCTGGGCTCAGTTGAACTCCATCTACAGGCATACAATAAGAACATCGCAAATTACACCTTTCGGTTAGTGATATCCTGAGGTAGTTGTGATGCCTCTTAAAGGAATCGGTTAAGGGAGCGTTTTGGCTATCCATACTTAGTGTTGTGCTCCTTTAATAATGTCGAAAAGATGAAAGGCTTCAGGAAAAACAGCGTTTAGAGATTCTATAGCTCCTTTGGTTGACCCAGGTAAAGCCATGACTAAACTAGTTCCTATCATCCCGACAACACTTCTGGATAACGCAGCATACGACGTTCGGTCTTGCCCGTATTTCCGAATGGCTTCTTCCATACCAGCGATACGTTTTTCCAGTAAAGGAGCAATGGCCTCTGGAGTTTGATCTCTGGGCGAAAGTCCTGTTCCACCTACAAAAAGAATCAGGGCTGTTTTCGCATCTATATGTTTTTTGAGTTGGGCTTGAATTTGTTCAATGTCATCTGGAATGACACTAAAATCTGAAACGCTTACACCCCAGTTTTCTATAGTTTTAATTACCTCTTTTCCGGCTTTGTCCTCTTTTTCTTTTTTTGAAACGGTATCAGAACAGACGGTAACAGCACTACTGATAATTGCTTTTACTTGGTGTCGATCACTTTTACCGCCATGCTTAGAAACCAGTCTGATCGTACCTATTTCAATGCCTTTGTCAAGCGGCTTCAGCATGTCATACATATTTAGCGCAACGATACTCGCGCCATGCATGGCCTCCACCTCTACACCTGTTTTATAGATGGTTTTTAGCGTACAAGAAATTTTGATTTCCAAACCGTTGATTTCAAATTCAAACCCGGCATATTCAATGGGTAATGGATGGCAGTCTGGCAATAATTCAGGTGTTTTTTTAACCCCCAATAATCCAGCTGCACGACTCATTTCAAAAACATCGCCTTTGGGAACAGTTTTGTTTTGAATGGCTTTAATCGTTGTTTCTTTACTTACAATAAGCAGGGCCTCTGCGGTTGCAATGCGAAGGGTGTTTTTTTTATGTGTAATATCAACCATGACTATTGATTAACTTTCCATTGATGGGATTGGTCTTCAAACAGCTCTTTTCCAAAAATGGGAAGCTTGTCCTTAATTTCATTCACGATTTCACTTAAACTATCAAAAACAGGACCGCGATGTGGGCTCGATACAAAAACAAAAAAGCAAATTTCCCCGGTCTTTACCACCCCAAGACTGTGATAAATGTGCATACAACTGAGGTCGTATTTTGAAAACGCAGCTTCGCGAATTTCATGGCAAACCTGATTGGCAATTTCTGTTTGTGCGGTATATTCAATGGCGTTTACTTTTTTCCCTCCAATTTCATCGGCTCTGACTTGACCTAAAAAAATATTGTGGGCTCCAATTTCGGTTTTGGATTGGTGATGCCCTATCGATTCAGCAATTTTTGATGGAGCAATAGCTCCTTCAACAAATATATTTTTGATTTTGTGTTCCATTATAGTCTATCGTTTTTTAACCATTCTTGAAGTTGTTTTGCCCCCTCTTTAAGGCTAAAACAATTTTTAATTCCTTTCCTTTTCATTTTCCCTACAAAGACTTTACTCCTGGTTCCTGTTTGACAAAAAGCAATTATTTTTTGCTTACTTTCCATCAGTACGTCTACGGAAACATTTGAACCTAAAGGGTTTAAATAATTCAAACGTGGCAATTCATCTTGTTCCCGAACATCGATCCACTTTATTTTCTCCTTTGCTGAAAGCTGCTCTAAAGATACTTCAAAATCAATAAAACAATCGTTATTACCCACTGGAATTGGTTTTCCACTTTTTGTGATTTGATCTATTTCATTTTGATTTTTTTCAAAATCTAAAACGGTATTTTGGTGGCTCAATAGGTTTATACACAGAAGTTTCCCGCTTAGTAAATCTCCTAAATCCAAAATGACCTTTATTGCTTCTAAAGCCTGATAAACACCTACGATTCCTGGTGCCATTCCCAATACACCGATGTCGCTGCAGTTCGGAATTTCTCCATTAATTGGTGGAGTGGGGAATAAGCAGCGGTAGCTGGGTCCGTCCTGGTAATTGAAAACAGAAACCTGCCCTTCAAATTTGTACAAGGCTCCGTAAACCATGACCTTATCCTGCAAAATACACTGATCACTAATTAAATAACGGGTGTAGAAGTTGTCTGTACCGTCTATTACAATGTCAAATTCAGATATAAATTCCTCAGCGTTTTCATGGGTCAATGCAAAAGGGAAAGCCTGTATTTGTATCTCTGAATTCAATTTTTGTAAATGTTTTTCTGCACTTAGGGCTTTATTTTTCCCCAAATCATTTTCATTGAAAAGTATTTGACGTTGTAGGTTGGAAAGTGAAACAAGGTCAGGATCCATCATTCCTAGCGTGCCTACACCCGCTGCTGCAAGGTATTGTAGTGCGGGGCATCCCAAACCTCCAACACCAATAACCAGTACTTTGGCTTGTTTTATTTTCTCTTGACCTAGTGAACCGACCTCATTGAGTTGTATATGTCTTTGATAACGACTTTCCATAATCATCCTCCTGAGAAAGGGGGTAATAAATCAATGAGACTCCCGTTTAATGGACTGGAATCCATATCAATTTTATTGTCTTGGGCGATTTTAAAATTCCGGTTTTTTAACTGAGGATACCGTTGTATCAAAAAATTTCGAAGACTACCGATGGTATCAAATGCCTCTTTTAAAACCTCTTCGCTTTTCCCAGTTGCCTCTTGTAATTGTCCGAAGTACCTCAGTCTAATTTCCATATTAAAACAAGATAAGCTTAATTCCCGCTGAGGTCAATACCAACGCTAAAAAATATTCCAATCGCCTGTTATTTAATCGCTGGCTCCCGAGGAAGCTCCCAAGGAGTCCTCCAACCAATGCGAGGATCACCAAAATAAAAGAATTGGCACTGAGAGTAACGCCACTGCTGAACTGACCTAAAAGTCCCGAGGCTGAGTTGACCCAAATAAATAAAGCCGATACCGCCGCGGCTTCTTTCATTTTTCCCCAATGAAAAAGCAATATTAGAGGGGTGAGTATGATTCCACCACCAATACCAATCAAGCCCGAAAAAAAGCCAATCACAATACCGATCAGTAAAGCAACTACCACAGGGATTTTTTTTATGTGCCGGTCAGTAGTCTCTTTTTTAAAAAGCATCCTTGCGATGGCAAAGAATAAAATAAACCCTAGAATTTTTTTATATAACCAGGGATCCAATGACCACAGCCCTCCTATAAATGAAGCAGGGACAGACCCTAAAGCAAAAAACAAAAAGAGTCGTTTGTTAAAATGTCCTGCTTTGTAATATTGAAAGAATGCAATCCCAGCGACAAATAAATTGAGCAATAGTGCGGTTTGTTTCATCATGTCATTTGGGAAAGAAAAAAGGGCCATCAATGCCAAATATCCACTGGCACCGCCGTGTCCCACACTGGCGTAAAAAAATGCGACCAAAGGGATAAGTGTATAAAACAAATAGGACTCTCCTGTCATGGTTATTTGTTTAGGTCAAAATCGTATTGGGTAAAAGTAAAGTTTCTACCAAGGCTCCTTTTTTCAATTTAATTCCTTGCTCTGGAATATACACCAGTGCATTGGCTTTGGCAAAACTGACCAATGTAGAGGAGTGCTGCTGATCCAAAATACTTACAGTTTGACTTTGGACTGTTGCTTTTAAAAAGAGTGCTCGGGGTTCATCAGCGCTAAAATCGTGTGCAAGAGGAATAGAAATGCGAATCAGTCCCTCACTATTACTTCCTTTTAATCGGGCTATCAGGGGCAAGACATAAACATAAAAACAGCTGAGTGTAGAGGCGGGATTTCCCGGTAGTGCAAAAATATATTTTGAACCTTTTCTTCCAAAATATAAGGGTTTACCTGGCCGTTGCCTCACTTTATAAAAAATTTCTTTTACTTCAAGCTCTTCTAAAGCTTGTTTGACAAAATCGTAATCTCCGACGGATATACCCCCAGAAACCAATACCACATCTGCTTTCTCAAATGCACTTTTTAGAGAATCAATGGTTGCTTTTAAACTGTCCTCAGCAAAAGAAATCAGTTGCGTTTCTATTCCTTGTTGACTCAATGCTGAACTTAGTAATATGCTATTACTTTCGTATATTTTGCCTCTTGAGAGGGGTTCTGTAGGAGCAATAAGCTCGTTTCCTGTAAGGATTAAAGTTACGTTTGGCGATCTAACTACTTCTACCTCCTTAATGCCTAAGCTTTGTAAAAAAGCCAAACCAGAGGCTTGGAGGACCTGTCCTTTTTCAAGTGGAACATCTCCTTTTTGAACTTGTGACCCAACAGACCGAATATTTTGCCCCTGTTTAATTGAAGTTTCGACGGTAAGTTGTTGTTCCCTGCGAACTGTTTTTTCTTGCATGATTACCGCATTTGCTGTATCGGGCACTACGGCACCTGTGAAAATTCGTACACACTGGCCAGGCTGAAGCTCGGGATTTGAATCATCACCAGCTTTTACTTCTTCTATAATGGAGTAATCATTGGATTCATGCAGTCTGAGTGCAAAACCGTCCATCCTAGATAGTCGATAACTTGGCAGATCAATGGGTGCTTTTATGGAATTCGCCAAACTTTTATTCAAACACTGCTTAAGAGGTAGAGTTTCCGTTTCTGTTAACGGAAAACTATTTTTTAATACCAAAGCAAGTGCTTCTTCTACTGCGATCATGAATTGAATAAATAAAACAGGAATTTACTCAAAACTGAAGTAAATCCCTGTTTATAGTTTCCAAGATAAAAGATTATTTATCCTGCTAAGGGTTTGTCAGTGATAAAGGGTTGATTGTAATGTCGTACGCCCGTTGCTTTGTAAAGGGCATTTGCCATTGCTCCCATAATGGGTGGAAATGGAGGTTCACCCAGGCCTGTAGGATCAATTTGATTATCAACAAAATGTACTTCAATTTCCTTGGGAGCTTCACCATGACGAATGAGTCGGTACTTGTCAAAATTATTTTGTTCAGGCATCCCGTCTTTAAAAGTCATGGCACTATACATTGCATGACCAATTCCATCAACGACTCCACCTTCTGCAAGGTTGGTGGCTGCATCTGGATTGACAACGATTCCACAATCAATCGCACAATAGACCTTTTTAACTACTGGATTTCCATTTTGAATTTCCAAATCCAATACATTGGCAACATAGGAGTTGTGACAGAAATAAGCTGCTGTTCCACGAGAAACTCCTGAATCAGCTCCCGTCCAATTTGATTTTTCTTTAACGAGTTTCAATACACCTGCGTAACGGGAGGCCTCATAATCGTTGTTTTCACCTACAGGATTTTTCTCTGCTCGGTCTAGTAATTCTAATCTAAAATCAATCGGATCTTTACCCATGGCTTCAGCTACTTCATCTAGGAAGGCTTGTTCGGCTCCTGCGATAAAATTAGAACGTGGAGCTCTAAAGGCACCCACAGTAATATTACTTTTTTCAGTCCATTCCTCTGCCATATAATGCTCTAGTGCGCCTGCTGGGAAACGATTTGCGGCAAGAGGACTTTCAGGGATTCCACCAGTTTTTACATGAAAGGCTATAAGATTATTGTCTTCATCTAGTGCGGCTCTATAAAGTGCATGATAGGCTGGTCGATAAGTTCCTTGAGTCATGTCATCTTCTCTGGAATAGATCAGTTTTACAGGTTGCCCCATTTCTTTAGAAATAACAGCCGCTTCTGTCATGAAGTGTCCGTATAGGCGTCTTCCAAAACCACCACCCATTCGAGTCATTTGGATATCAATTTTTTCTTTATCCATACCCAGTCGTTTGGAAACACTTCCTTCCATGATTTCAGGAGTCTGAATAGGTCCAACAAGATTGGCACGTTCATCTGTTACATCAGCATAGAAGTTCATGGGTTCCATGGTGTTGTGGGCTAAAAAGGGACAGGTATAAGTACGTTCAATAATTTTAGCAGCCTTACTGAACATCGCATCTGGATTTCCGTCTTTACGAACTACTTTTCCTTTTTTCTTTGCCATTTTATCGAATACCATTCGGTGATCCGCACTGCTTTCTAATCCAGCAGGAGTTTCTACTGTAGCGGTTCGTCCAAAAAAGTTGAGTTCTTCTTTTTTTGCTGGAGCCAATTCCCATTCGGCTTTTAAAGCTTCTTTAGCTTTCATAACTTCCCAAGTAGAATTTCCAACCACTACAGCAACGTCATTAAAAGCGTCATTGTCAAAAGCACCTAGCCCGTAGTCTCCGAGATGGGTTTTTATGGTAAATACCTTTTTGATGCCTGGCATATTTGCTGCTAGGCTATCATCTATTGATTTAAGTTGCATTCCAAAGGCAGGCGGATGAGCAATCATGGCGATCAGCATATTTTCTGTAGAATAATCCAAGCCGTAAAGGGGTTCACCGGTGACTATTTTTGTTCCGTCAACATTCTTTCTTGAGGTTCCAATAATTTTAAAATCAGAAAGTTCTTTTAAAGGCACTTCTTCAGGAATTTCTATTTCTGCTGCTAATGAAGCCATAGGTCCAAAGCCTGATTTTTTACCAGAAGCTTCATGGATTAGCTGACCTTCACTTGTTGTAATTTCATTTGCATCTACTCCCCAGGTTTGAGCAGCAGCTTGAATCAACATAGCTCGTGCGGTTGCACCGGCCATTCTTAGACTATTCCAGCCTTGCCGTATAGATTGACTACCGCCAGCTAGTTGTCTTTTGAAAACACTAGTATTTAGAGGTGCTTGTTCTACTATAACATCATTCCAATCCACGTCCAATTCCTCAGCTACGAGCATGGGCATTGATGTTTTTACATTCTGTCCAATTTCGGGGTTGGGAGACATTATGGTGACTAATCCGTTTTCACCTATTTTTAAAAACCCATTAATTTTAAACCATTCTTTGGGTAACGCCCTAACTTGACTTGCTGTCATGTCGCACGAGGTAAGCCAGTTAAAACTCAGCATGATTCCGCCACTAGCAAGGGTGCTTCTCTTAATGAAAGAGCGTCTTCCGATTGATGTTTTTATTGTTTTCATAATTATTTTTTTTTAAGAATTAGCAGCAGTTTTGATGGCTGCTTTGATACGCGTGTAGGTTCCGCATCTGCATATGTTCCCATGCATAGCAGATTCAATTTCTTCATCTGAAGGATTTGCATTGGCTTCTAATAGTGCTGAAGCACTCATGATTTGTCCAGATTGACAATAACCGCATTGAGGAACGTCATGTTCTAGCCATGCTTTTTGTACTGGATGATCACCATTTTCAGATAAGCCTTCGATAGTAGTTAGCTTATTGTTTCCTACGGAAGAGACGGGTAGTTGGCAAGAGCGAACTGCAATACCGTTTAGGTGGACAGTGCAAGCACCACATTGTGCAATCCCACACCCGTACTTTGTACCTACAAGATTTAAATGATCACGTAGCACCCAAAGAATAGGGGTAGTAGGATCAACATTAACTTCAAGAGTTTTTCCGTTGACATTGAGATGAAATTGTGCCATTTGATTTTGTTTTAGTTAATCTTAAATGCAATTTTAAATATAATGAAAAATCCATTGTATAGGCGGATACTGAATGAAAATTTTCAGATGGGTTTAATTGATTACCAGACGGTTATACTTTCTTGATAATCTATGTTAGACTTGTTTTTTTTAATGTAGTTTAAAATTTTCAATTCTAATAAAGGTAATGTAAGTGTTCCTTTTTCAAGAATTTGCTCGTGAAATTCACGAATATCGAATTCGCTGCCCAATTCATTTTCCGCTAAGGTTCTTAATTCGCGAATTTTGAGTTCTCCAATCTTATAAGATAGCGACTGTCCTGGCCAGGAGATATAACGATCAACTTCAGTATTGACTTCATGAAGCGATAGGGCTGTATTTTCGACCATAAAATCAATTGCCTGTTGTCTCGACCATCCAAAAACATGAATGCCCGTATCTACAACTAATCGACAGGCACGCCACATTTCATAGGTTAATTTTCCAAAATGTTCATAGGGAGTGGTATAGATCCCCATTTCGTTTGCTAAAAATTCGGTGTAGAGTCCCCAACCTTCTCCGTAAGCTGAGAGGTATAAATTTCTTCTAAATTGAGGAGTGCTCTCAGGGAGTTCTTGATTTAACGCGCCTTGCAAATGATGTCCAGGAACCGCTTCGTGAGCTGTAAGTGAGGGAATGGCGTAAAGGGGTCTGCTTGGCAGGTTGTGCGTATTGACCCAATAGTATCCCGGATCAGTACTTTCTGGAGAGGTACCTATATAACGCCCTGAGGTGTATTTGGGTGCAATAGCGTCAGGTACAGGAGCAACTCCGTAGGGCTTTCTGGGTAAGGTTTTAAAATAGCGAGGCAGTTGTTCATCTAGTTTTTTGGCGATGTTTCGAGCGTGTTTGAGAAGCTCTTCTGGTGTCTTTGCAT
>Ga0209138_1000336_pt1 | contig 47538 bp, 34 predicted proteins | sample SaaInl3SG_22_DNA_FD_184645 | JGI IMG/M metagenome (GOLD analysis project Ga0209138, IMG submission 184645) | Marine microbial communities from expanding oxygen minimum zones in the Saanich Inlet - ESP_153SG_22_DNA (SPAdes) (version 2) | ecosystem: Environmental > Aquatic > Marine > Intertidal...
GGATCACAACTATTACAAACAGTTAAGTCTATTGAATATCTAAGAGATACCATTAATACTGATGAAATACAGCTATCAGGAACATTTAGAAGTCGTGTACTTGCAGGCTTTAATGAAATATTAGATATTATTAACAATGGTGTTGTAAGTACAGATACATCAGCAGATACGTTAACATTCCCAAATAGCGGCCTAAATGCTAACTATCTACTAGCAGTAACTCAGCTACAAGCAAACAGAGATTTCTTAGCAAAAGAGACTAGTGCATATGTTACTAATAACTATCCATTACTAACATTTGATGCAGCAAAATGTGAAAGAGACACCAAATATATCATTGATGCTGTTTGTTATGATATTATATATCGCGGTAACTTAGCATCTAAAAATGCAGCAGAAAGTTATTTTGTTGGCGCAGCTTCTCAACTTGGCGCTGGACAACAAGCAGCTACAGTTGCAGCATTTAATGAACTAGCAAATGTAGCATCTGATGTTATTCAAAATATCACACACGGAACTGCAGAACAATCAGGTGTAACACAAGATACATCTAATCCAGGTTCTGATGCTGGTACAGCAGGCGAAGCACAAAACCTGTTGCAAATAGTAGAAGATGTTGTTAATAACAACAATATAGATTCTATTCCGGCAGATATTCTTACAGACATTACTTGGACAGCAGCAGAGCTGCAAACAGACTTTGCAGACCTAAATGGTGTTACAAAAGTAGAGTTTTATAAAACTGATGTTATTGAGTTTATTAATAATACATTTACAAGAAGCTTTACATTTAATAGTGCTAAGTGTGAAAGAGATACAGGTTATATTGTTGATGCTCTTACATATGACATTCTATATGGCGGCAACAGTGCTACTTATCAAGCAGCACAAGCATATTATGTTGGCTATGTAAGTCAAGTTGTAGGACAACAGCCAGAAACAGCAGCAGCATTAGGATGGGTAAACACGTTACTCGGAAGTGTATTACTTGATACTTTATATGATGATCCAGAACAAACAGGTGTAGTACAAGATACAACTGCAGGCGCTGCAACAGCAACTGAAGTAACTAGAGCAGATGAACTATTAACAATATTCCAAAATGTTATTACTGATGGAGTTGATAATCTTCCGACTGTAGTTTACCCAGATACTACTTGGGCAACTGCTGGCGCACAAACTGCTATTGCAAGTTTAGAAGCAGCAAAGTCTACTATTGTTGACAACACAATAATCGAACTTCAAGACAACTACAATGCATTTTCGTATAACCAAACAAGTTGCAGAAACGATACAGGACTCATTATTGATGCAGTAGCATATGATTTGCTATACACAGGTAACATACAAACAATCATTGCTACTAATGCATATTTCTTAGGAGCAGCATCATACATTCCTGAAAGTCAAAGAGCAAACACAGTTGCAGCGTATACACACTTACAAGATGTTGCTTTAAAATGCATCGAAGGTATTGGCGTAACTCCAACTACTGGAAATACAGAATCACAAGTTTTAGGTGGATCGTATGGTACAAGTATCGAAAGTTCAACAGCAGTTGGCTTGATAGGTATTATTAAAGCTGCTATTGAAAACGATACATTAGTTGGTGTTCCAGGTGAAGTTAATCCAGACTTTAGTTGGTTGCCTCAAACAACAAGATCAGCAGCTAGTGCATTACTTGCACAAAAATTAAATATACAAAACGGCGTTATTACATATATTCAAGACAACATATTAGGTTTTGAATACGGCATCGAAGTTTGTGAAAGAGATACTGGATATGTTATTGACGCTGTATTATATGATATAATGTACGGTGGTAACAAGCAATCTCGTAGAGCAGCTGAAGCATACTATAGCGGCACTATACTAGGTGCAGCCAAAGTAGGCAATGTTGATCAAACACTAGTTAGTGCATACAGTTATTATAAACTAGGCGATTTACTACGTCAAGTTTCAAACAACGAAGTTGTTACAAAAAGTTTTGGAAATACTGCAACACAGATTGTATCTATTCCGGATGCTGATACTACAGTAGGACAAAGCATTGAACTATTAGTTGATAGAGTTGCTTTATCTATACTACAAGGTTATACCACAGGATGGCACGAAGTAGGACACAATCACGAACTTGGTAGTAGTATATACAATACTGAAAGAAATATTATTGTTGTAGCAACAGAAACTATTGTTGAAACTGCAATCAATGATCTAAATGCAACATACGGTGGTAGTGCAACTATTACATTATTCCCAGGTCTCATAAGTGTTGAAACAACACAGCAAGCATACTTGTATAATGTTTCAACTATTAGTACAAGTGGACACGCATTTGAATATGTTGGTGCAGGTGTTACATATAATGCACTTCCGTTCTTTGGCGGCACAGCAGTACCTGATCAAGAGATTATTGAAACAAACAATGGTAAAGTATTTGCAGGTGGTACAGTTGACCAAATCGGTAACTTTAGAGTTGGTAACTTCTTTGGTGTTAACGCACTTACAGGTAGTATCACACTTAATGCTAACGAAATTGATCTAAAAGGTCTAACAAGTGTTGGACCGTTTATTAGAGATGGTATTCCAGTTGGTGTAGAACTTAAAGAAGTTAGTGACAATGCAAACTTGATTTCGAGTATTGGTACACAAGACTTTAATACAGCACCTACACAAAAAGCTGTTAGTACATATGTTGAAAACAGATACTTAAACAAACTAACAGGTGGCACTGTTGAAGGCGATATTACACTCAATGGTGACTTTGATGTTAACGGTGATGTGATTAGTACAGATACATCTGGTGCGTTCAACTTGTTAAACACAAGTGCTACAACTATTAACGCATTTGGCGATGCTACATCGATTATTATGGGTGCAGCAAACGGTACATTTACAGTTAATCCAGACTTGCTAGTACAAGGTAGTTTAACAGTTAATGGTGATATTGTATTTACAGGCGATGTAAGTTTAAATATTCCAGACGAAAGTTTACAAGCATACAGTATTAGTACCGAAGGTTCGTTAGACTTTATTAGTATTAACACACGTACTGATGAAGAACTGATTACATTTGGCATACGTCCAGGATTACTTGTTGAAAATACAACTGAATCGACTAGCACAACTACAGGTTCAGTTGTTATTGATGGCGGTGTTGGTATTGCTAAAAGTTTAAATGTTGGTGTTGATTTTACAGCAGATGGAAGTATCGTATTAGGTAGTGACAGAGCAGTTGATACTATTGATATCAACGGTGCAACTGATATTGACTTACCAGACAACAATACTAACGTACTAAGAATACACGAAAACGTTAGTGATTATATTGTAATAGATACAACTGATGGAGCAGAAGTAGTTGAGTTTGGAACAACTCCAAAGATTGTTATACTTAACAACGACGATGCTACAGATAATGTTACTGGCGCAGTACAAATCACAGGCGGACTAAGCGCACAGAGAAACATACACGCTGGTGTTGATATTACTGCCGATAGAGATATTGTAGCAGATAGAGATATACAAGTTAACGGTACTAATATTATTACAGACGAAACAGGAACATTTAATGTATTCAACACTAATGCTACACGCATTGATGCATTTGGTGATGCTACAACTGTTAACATAGGTGCAGCGTCTGGCATATTAACTATTAATAACGAGATAGTTATTATTGATAGTGTTACAAGTTTACAGATTCCGGTTGGTACTTCATTAGAACGTCCGCTTGAAGCAACAGGCCAAGTTCGATTCAACACAGATACATTAGTATTTGAAGGTTATGACGGCATTGCGTGGGGTTCATTAGGCGGAGTTAAAGATGTAGATCAAAATACATTTATCCGTCCAGAAACTAGCCCAGGTGCTAACAATGATGAACTAGAGTTCTTTACAAACGGAACCCAACGTGCTATTATTGGTAATACATTCTTTAATGTTGATGGTAGTGTAATAACAACATTCAACAACACAACGCCAAGTCAAACTTATCAAAGTGGAGCAGTTGTTGTTGCAGGTGGTGTTGGTATAGGCGAAGAACTGCATGTACAAAAGTACATCGGTGGCAACAACAGTGGTGTATTACAACTTACTAACTTAGCAACAGATACTGTTGATATTAGAGCAAACACATTACTTGCACAAGATGGATTAAAACTTATAACTAATGCACCAGATAGTGCAGCAGATGATATTGTGTATCCTATGACTTTTGCACATCATAGTATAAGTGGTACTCCGGTAGCAGGAAGTGGTACAGGTATCAAGTTTGAACTTGAAACTGCAAACGATAACTTTGAAACATCAGGACAGATTGATGTTATAGCACAAGATATCACTGGACTACAAGAAGACTTTGATATGGTGTTCAGCACTATGATCAGTGGTTCGGCTGGTGTTGAAAAACTACGTTTAAGTGAAAATATATCAACATTCACAACAGACTTAGCAATCAACAATGATGCATTAACTACTGATCAAACAACGTTTAACTTGCTAAATGATACTGCTACAACTATAAACTTTGGTGGCGCAGCAACAACTATTAGTATTGGTGATGCTACTGGTACACTTACTGTAAACCATGATTTCCATGTAACAGGAACAGTAAGTTTAACTAACGACTTAGCAGTTGCACACGGTGGTACAGGTGTAAGTACATTTACAACAGATGGTATACTTTATGGTAATGCAGCTACTGATGTTCAAGTAACTGATGCAGCAGGAACAAGTGACGCAAGTAATAGCTTCCAAATACTTACTGTAACAAGTGATGCTGATGCAACACCAGTTTGGACTGATACTATAGACGGCGGCACATTTTAAACTTACTGAATAAAGTAAAATAATAATAAAAAAGGGCTCTATGGCCCTTTTTTTACGAATACAGTGACCATTTTTTAAACTTGATAAATAACTTAGTAGCAATTTTTATTGTTTTATATCGGGCATCTTCGGATCTGACCCACACCTAAATAGGAGGCAGTTGCACATGGCAACAACAATTAGACACAAGCGAAGTGCGGTCGCTGGTAAGAAACCAACTATAGCACAACTTCAAAGCGGTGAACTAGCATTAAACACAGCAGATGGTAAAGTATATTTACTACGTGATGACAATACAGTTCAAGATATTACTAAACGTATTTTTGAAGGCAACTCAGAAATCAAAGTTGATGACCTAGCTGATAGTACAGAAGCAGCAATCACAATGACTGTTAACGATGTTGACAAGATGACCATTACAAATGCCGGATTTAATATTAAAGATAATGTTGATATTGAAGATGCAGGTGTTTTAACATTTAGAGAACTTACTGCCTCTGGTGAAGATGGTGTTAGTATTAAAGCACCAAATACATTAGACGCCGGTTACCAACTAACCCTGCCTCCAAATCAAGGTACTATTGGTCAGCTAATGTCAGTTGATGCTTCTGGTAATCTAAACTTTAATGATGCTGATATCTTCGGCGGAAATGTTATTTACGTATCTCAAGAACAAGGCGATGATGCAAATGACGGTCAAAGTGCTCCGGTTAAAACAGTTAAACGTGCTTGTCAACTAGCCTCCGCACAAGTATATAACGCTGATGGTACTATTAACTTTAAACGTATTAACGTTAAAGTTGCTGTTGGCGACTATACAGAAGACAATCCTATTATTGTTCCAGACAACACAGTTATCAAAGGCGACGGTTTGCGTGGTTGTATTATTCGTCCTGCAAACGCTAACTTGGACATGCTGCGTGTTCGTAACGCTTGTTACTTTGGTGAATTTACATTCCGTGACGGTGTTGACGCAAACTTTGTTCCACTTATTACAGCTGACTATGCTGTTGCATTTGATGATCCAACTGCAACTGATGTTCCGGATCGTGCAGCTTATCCAAACCTGCCAAGTACAAAACCAACTATTACAACATCGCCTTATATTCAAAACGCAAGTATTATTTCGTTCTTAGGTATGAACGGTGCTAAGATTGACGGTTCAAAAGTTGAATCTCCAAACGTTCCGGTTAACCAGATTGAAGCAGAAAATCCAGTAGTTGGCGCAATACCTGAGCAAGGTAAATCAATGGTTGCTAACGCCTTTACTATTTTGAGTTTTGGTGGTACTGCTTGGCGACTAACCAACGATGCTTATGCACAGATCGTGTCTTGTTTTGAAATCTTCCTACTAAACGGTGTTTATACACAAAGTGGCGGTTACTGTTCCATTACCAACTCTGCTACAAACTTTGGTTTGTATGCGTTGAGATCAAGTGGGTACTCACCTAAAGCGTTCCAGTTTGACAGAGCATTTGTAACAGCAACTGGTCAAAGTGAAGGCAAGCAAACAATAACAGTTGCAGGCATCAATCGCGATGCACCAGTTGAAGAATTTGTTTTACGTATTCGTGAACCAGATTATAAAACAGCACATGACCAGCTAAAACTTAACAAAGATATTATTGCTAACGATGTAGTTACTTGGATTAATACACAGGTATCAGGTGCAACAGCAAGTATCTGGGCAGGGTTTACATACAACGAAGATAAGTGTAGAAGAGATGTTCAAAGATTGCTTGACGCTGTTAGATACGATTTCTTGTTTAACAGTAATCACAGAAGTGTTAGTGCAGCATTAAGATATTTTAGTGGATCATTTGCTGGCAATGTATTTGCCGCACAAAAAGCTCAACATATTGCTGCATTTGGACAAGCTAAAGCATTTACAGCAAATGCACTTACAGATGCCACAGCAACCAGTAGAGCAAATGCATTATGGGATGAAATTATTGACATCGTAACAAATGGTGATGTAAACACTGTACCTGGCGATAGTGTTGCAGCAGCATACTCACGTCCAACACCTACAGGCGGCACTGATAACGCTAGTGATGCAGGATTTGCAAATGCAGTAATACAACTGAATAATAACAAACTATTCTTACAAAAAGAACTTACAGCATGGCTTAATGTACAAATTGCAGCAGAGAATGCTCCATTTGTTAGTGGATTTTCTTACAACGTTGCCAAGTGCGAAAGAGATACAGGACTGATTGTTGATGCACTTTCTTATGATTTAACATATGGCGGTAACTTACAAACTGTTGTAGCAGCACTTGCTTATTTTATCGACGGCGTAGCCCAATATGGTTCAGGGCAGTTAGAAGAAACTGTTGCTGCATATGGCAGATTAAAAGAAATAATACAACAAGTTATACAAGAGCAAACTGTTGTTGTAAGTGCTGGAAATACAGAAACACAAGATACTACTGGTACTGCTGGTAGTGAAGCTGCTGCTGACTATGCTGCTCTTAGAATTGACGATATTACTGGATATCTAACCAGTGAAGGAGCAACGCCTCCTACAAATGTTGCTCCTGATATTTCGTGGACTGGTGCAGCGTTACAAGCTGACTTTAATGAACTAGGAACAACTGGTCAGATTAATATTGCTCAAAATGTTACACAGTTTATAAATACACAAATCCAAGCAAACATCTGGTACAATTTTGTTTACGATCAAGTTAAATGCAACAGAGACACCCAACTGATTGTTGATGCAGTTGCCAACGATGTTTGGGACACTGGCAACAGATATTCACGTAGTGCTGGACTTGCTTATTATACTGCCAACTTACAAGATAGTTCACGTATTAGTATTAGTGGTCAAGAACTACAAACTATTGCTGCTATTGAGCGAGCAAAAACCGAAGCATTAACTTACATTACAGATACTTCGTCAGCTGTACAAGATTTTGCAAGTTCTCGATTTGATATTGTAAAAACTATTATTAACGATCCAGCTGATTTGCCAAATCCAACAGAAGTAAGTTCAGAAGGTGATATTACAAATACTTACAAAACTACACCAACTGAAACAACATTTGATGCTGCAACAGCAGTAAATGTTGCTGCTAATATTATTACCATTGTTGATCATGGATTTTCAAACTTACAAAAAGTTATATACGATCCAGACGGTAATGCTCCTATTAAAGGACTTGATGCTGAACAGACTTATTATATTAAGATTGTTAACGATGACGAGTTTAGTTTAACATTTGACGAATCGGGAGATTTTGATGTTAATCTTGTTTCGGTTGGTGCAAACACACACAAGTTTTTCTCAAATGTTATTGAATTCTTTGTTGAAGAAATTATAAGTTCGCATACAACATATCAAACACTTATATTAGAATCAGGTGCTGAAAGTTACGAGTTTGTTCCTGGTCGTGCTATTACAGGTACTACTGGTGTTAATAATAACAGTGCTATTGTTACAAAATGGGAACCAAGAGAACGCAGACTTATTGTAAGTATTGAACAAGTTGCTGTTGGATCAAGTGTACTTAGAGTGCAGTTTGACGAAACAAGTGTTATTACAGCAGACCATGCAAATACACCAAACGAAACAATCGGTGTTAATGAAGCAGCAACAAGACTCGGACTAGGTACAGCAACATTTAGTATTACTGCTACAGACGGCAGTGCTAGTTTAACAAATACTGGACAACTGCCAGAGAAACAGTTATGGTTCCACAGACCGAGTATTGTTAACTCATCATCACACACTTGGGAATATGCAGGGTCAGGTGTTGATTATAACGCATTACCACAAAACGGTGGTAACACTAGATCAGAATTTGAACAGTATGAAGAACTTCCAGGTCGTGTGTACTCATCAGGTACAAACGAACTTGGTGACTTTAAAGTTGGTGACTTTATTACAGCGTTCAACAGAACTGGTAACATTACCTTTAGAAACAAAGTGCAGGTGGACGAACTTGATGCGCTACGTCTAAGTCTTAGTGATGTTGCTATTGAAGAAATATCAACAAGTGTTAACTTAGGTGACGACGAACTTGGCGGACCTAGTGATGCTCGAATGGTTACTCAGTTAGCTGTACGTTCATTTATTAACAACAGACTTGGAGGCTTTGTTGATAAATCGGTTAGTACAGCGGCAGTTCCGGGTGCTATTGTTCAGCTTAACACCAATGGCCAGCTTAATGGCGATTTGATTCCAGCTACACGTCAGTTTACCAACACAAACACACAAGGCTACCTATCGAGATTAGAACAAGTTGATGATATTCCGGCTATTGATCTTAAAGCTGGTGATATTGCTACTGAGAACTACGAGCAAGTTGAACTTACTCTAAGTGGAAATATTTTAAATGTATTGAACGGTGATGTTATTACACAACCTGGTATTGAAGGTGCAACAGCATATGCAAAAGGTGCATATCCATCAAGTGGTAACATACTAGTTGCTAGTGTTCCTGGTGCATGGAATACTGAAGATGACAGCACAGGCGACCCGTGGGACATCAGCGGCACAGCTCCTAACTTGTTTGTTAATGGCGTCGATTCTGGAGTTAAACCAACTGCTAAAGGCGCAGTATCAGAGATTGTTGACAACTTCTTCTTACGTAGTTCTAACAGTAGTCAGTACCTTGTACTTGATCCTGATGATAGTTATACATTTACTAGTGCAGTAATTACAAATGTAGAACGTACTAGTAACATTGCAACAATCACAACAAGTGGTGCTCATAACTTGCAAATAGATAATAACGTGCAAGTGTTAGTACCTGATGATACAACGTATGATGAAAACACACTGGTATTGTCGACACCTACCGCAACAACATTTACTATTGCTAATACAGGCGATAACGAAAGTACAAAAACAATATCAGGTACTGCAAGGACTATTGTTTCGTCAGCAGACGGTAATGCACAGGGTGCTGTTACTGAAGTTCGCTATGGTATCTTAACTGGTGTTGACAACGGCGACATTACCGGCGGTAGTTTGTATACTCCAATCAACGGAACAAAGGTATATTCGAATGTAGCATTTACAAACAACTCAGGATCAGGCTCTGGTGCAACAGCAGACATTACTGTTACAGCAGGACAAGTTACTGATGTTGATATTAAAACAGGCGGCATTGGGTATGCTGTTGGCGATCTTCTTAGTGTTGCTTCTAGCAGTATTGGCGGCACAGGAAGTGGGTTTGAAATAGAAGTTACGTCATTTGAAAAACGTGCGTATATAAATATTTTAGGCGGAGAACTATTTGTTGCTAGTGCATCGAGTATTGACTTTGTTGAAGATAATACTGCAACGCAAAATGGAAAAACTATTAACTTAGATGACATTATTGCAAACTCTTTCCTAGCAGGTGTTAGTGGATCAGGCGGTAGTGTTAACTATACCGATTCTCGTATTATTGTAACAAGTCATGGATTTCAAACAGGTGATCCTGTAACATATAATACCAATGGTAATGTTGCTATAGGTGGACTAGTAAACGGTCTAGTATATTATGTAAAAACAATTGATGCAGATACATTTGAACTGTATTCAGGATTTGCATTATTAAACCAAATAGATTTTACAAGCACTCCGGCCAACAATGCACATACACTAACAAGAAATACAGTTAACTTAGTTGACAATAGTGTTGTTGTATTAGGACACGGACTAACAACTGGTGATGCTATTAGACTCGAATCATTGTCAGATGGCAGCTCGTCAAACGAGTTGTTTAGTGTTAATGCAACAGCAGTAGCATCTGGTGCTAGATTCTTTGTAGGATCGGTAACAACCAACAGTTTTACAATACATGATCTACGCAGTGACGCATTAAGTAGTATTAACGATCTAGTAACAAACTCAAAAAATATTGATGCGATTGGTGTAGGTAGTGCAAACGTTATTAGAAACAACGTACAAGTAAATGCTGTTATTAACACTTCAAGTAGATTAGTAGCAAACTGGAATACACTTGCTGTTACAAACATTGATGCTGAAAATATTATTTCAGGTACTATTAGTCCAAGTAGACTAGGTGCTAGTGGAACTCCAAACAGTGAAACTGCATTGTTTGGTGATAGTGCTTATAAGAATGTTGTGCAAACTCTCAAAAAACAAAATACAACTGACAACCCTATTACACTAACAGGTAGTAGTATTGGCGGCGAGTTTTATGGCGATCCAGTACAGATTGGTATTGCTAATGTTGATGCTGACGCTCTTGCTACATTCTCTACATTAGGTGTTAGTAGATTCTTACAAACACAGTTTAATGTTGCAACAGATGCAAGTGGACAAGTGTTTATTAGAGATGGTGTTGTTGATGCAGGTACACTAGATGGACTAGATAGTGCTTATTTCCTAAACCCAGCTAACTTAACAAGTCTTGTACCAGTTGCAAGAGGTGGTACAAATATTAGTACATATGCAATAGGCGATTTAATCTACGCACAAACTACAGGTAGTTTAAACACTCTCAACATTGGTAGAAATAATGCGTTCCTTAAATCAAACGGAGTTACACCAGAATGGGGAACAGCACTAGATCTATCAGAAGGTCTTGATGTTGGTAACGCTTCACTTAACTCGGCAAGTACAGGTAGTGGTAGTGTTTATAATGCAAATGTTACTAGTTTACAAATAGGCGGCGCAGCTACAAATATTAAAATAGGTAATGCAACAGCAACACGAAACTTGTTACCATATGTTGACGGATACGAAGCAACTATTTCTCAAGATGTTGTAGTTAACTTAGGAAGTGTTACAGTTAATACAAATGGTGTTACTGCTAATGGTGAAACTGAAATACCGATGTCAGATACGTCAACAATCTTAGCAGGTATGCTTGTTACTGGCAGTGGCAGTATTCCAGCTAATACAACAGTAAGCGGCGTTACTGATGAGTTTATTTACATAAGTACTCCAACAACTGGAACTATTACAAACTCAACAACACTAACATTTACATACACTCCAAAAACACTTGGTGTACTTAATGGTGATAGTATTACTATTGCAAGTAGTGCAGTAACAAACTTAGACGGCACATGGCCTGTAGTTGGCGCAACTGAAAACGCAACTTCGTTTACTATTAGAACAGATTCTAATGTTACATCTGATCCATTGGATGTTGTACAAGGTACAATAAACATTGGTAATAACATGGTTATTAGAAATACTACAGTTGTACTTGGAGATGCAGAAGCAAGTGAAACTCCAACTAGTTCTCGAATCAAAGGTACTAGTGGTATTGGAAACAATGTTGCCGGCGGCAGTATTACTATTGAAGGTGGTTCAGGCACAGGTAATGCAACAGGTGGTGATGTAATCATTAAAACTGGCGAAGTTTCAACATCAAGCGATATTGAGCATACTGTTGAGACACGTTTAACTATTGACACTAGCGGTAAAGCAACATTTACTGGTGAAGTCGAAGTTGACGCAACACTAAGCACAAGCGAAACAACAGTTGCTCTACTAAATGATACAGCAACAACTATTAACATGGGTGGTGCTGCTACTGCTATAAACGTTGGCGCAGCAACAGGAAAAACTACTTTTGCACACGATGTTGATGTTAACGGCGGCGATTTAGATACTAACCAAGCAACGTTTAATGCATTTGCTACACCAACAACATTAAACGTTGGTGCCGCTGCAACAACAGTTAATATTGGTACCGGCGGCGACGGCGGCGGAACAACTACTATCGGACATGACTTGATTGTTACTGGAGACCTAACAGTTAATGGTGATACTACAACTATTAATAGTACAACACTCACAGTTGACGATCTTAACATTGTTGTAGCAAGTGGCGCAGCCAACGGTGCAGCAGCAAATGGCGCTGGTATTACAGTTGATGGTGCAAACGCTACACTTACTTGGGACAATGCAAATACTAGTTGGGATTCATCAGAAGACTTTAACTTAGCAAGTGGAAAAGCATATTTTATTAATGATGCAGATGTACTTAATAGTACAACACTTGGCGGCGCAGTTGTCAACAGTAGTTTACAAACATTAGGAACTATCGGAACTGGTGTTTGGCAAGGTAGTGTTATTAGCAGCACATACGGCGGCACTGGAGTTAACAATAGTGGCCGCACTATTACTATTGGTGGCAACTTTACACACACTGGTTCACATACATTAGGATTAACAACAACTGGAAATACTAGTGTAACACTACCAACAAGCGGTACACTTGCTATCACAGGTAATCCATTAAGTCAGTTTGCAGCAACTACAAGTGCTCAGCTACGCGGAGTAATAAGTGATGAAACAGGAACAGGTGCAGCAGCATTTGCTACATCTCCAAGTTTTACAACTGGTATTAACGCTGCAAGTGCTACAATGGCATTGTTCGACACAACTGCAACATCAATCAACATGGGTGGCGCAGCAACTAGCGTTGAGATTGGTGCAGCAACTGGCACAACAACCATACACAATAACTTAGATGTAGATCTAGATGTTAATGTCGACGGTGGCGATATTACCACAAATGCAGCAACATTTAACCTAATCAACGCAACTGCAACTACACTTAATGTAGGCGGCGCCGCAACAACAGTTACAGCAGGTGCTACAACAGGTAACTTTAACATTAGAAACTCTAATGTTAACTTGTCAGGCAACTTGTTTGTAAACGGTACAACACTTGATACAGATGAAACAGGTACATTTAACTTACTCAAAGATAATGCTACAACACTAGCATTTGCTCAAGCAGCAACTGAGATTGTAGTTGGTGAAACTAAAGCAGCAGCAGATTTAGCAGGTGCTTTAGGCGAAATGGTTGTACGTATGGATTTACGTACAAATACTGATATGTATATTGATGGTGAGTTATTTGTTAGTGCTATCAACAATACACCAATAGGTAACGTAACACCAAGCAGTGGTGCATTTACTACATTATCTTCAAATAACTTAGTATCATTTACTGATGGAACAAATGCAACTGGCGCAGCATTTGCAGGCGGCAGTGCAGCAGTTAAAATCACAGGCGGTTTGTATGTAAACAAAGATATACGTGCAGATAACTTTATTGGTGATATGAGTGCTGCTTTCCTAACTAGTGGTACTATACCGGATGCACGTATTGCAGTATCCGGTGTAACACAGCACCAGTTGAGTATTACTGGTGTTGGTATTCTAAATGCAGGTAGTATTACTAATGGATTTGGAAATATTAATATCGGCGGCATATTCTCAGGTAATGGTAGCGGCTTAACAACACTAAATGCAAGTAACTTGAGTAGTGGTACTGTAGCAGATGCACGTATTGCTGCTTCAAGCATTACACAACACCAAGCACAAATCACAGGAACAGGCGCACTTAACAGTGGTAGTATTACTAGTGGTTTTGGTAATATTAATATTGGTACAAGTACGTTTACTGGTAATGGTAGTGGATTAACAACACTAAATGCAAGTAACTTGAGTAGTGGTACTGTAAGTGGTAGCAGACTCGGCGGCAATCAAAGTATGGCTGGTGTTAAGACATTTACTAATACTAGCGGCGCAACAAGCACAACAACTGGTGCAGTTAGAGTTGGCGGAGGCTTAGGTGTTGTTGGAGCAATATATGCTGGATCACTTAATACAGCCGCAGGCGGCGGAATACAAAATCTAAGTGCTAGTAACTTAGGTAGTGGTACTGTTCCAAATGCACGAGTTACAGGAACATATAGTAACCTAACTGGCACCGGCGCACTTGGCGCAGGCGAAATAACAACAACGTTTGGTAACATTAATATTGGAACAAGTACATTTACTGGTAATGGTAGTGGACTTACAAATGTAGATGCCGCAACACTAGATGGTATTGATAGTGTAAACTTCTTACGTAGTAATGTTGCAGATACAATGACAGGCTTACTAACAATGTCACATGCCGGCGATGAAATGATTCGCTTGCAAGATACAAGTGCTACTGGTAATCCGTATATTAGTTGGTATCAATCAACTACAAGACGTGCTTATATGCAGTATAGAGACGGCGATGATAGTCTGTACATTAAAAACGAAGGTGCTAATACTGCACTTGAGATTGATAACGGAACCAGCGGATTAATATTCCAAGACGGTTCTACCAACTATACTGTATGGCACAGTGGCAACGACGGTTCTGGTAGTGGACTAGATGCTGATACACTTGATAGTCTAAGCAGTGGAAGTTTCTTACGTAGTGATGCAAATGATGCATTTAGTGGAACACTAAGTGGTGCTGGTAGTATTAACATTACAGGAAACATTACTGCTAACGCATTTACAGGTAACGGTAGTGGTCTAACAGGTGTTACAGCTGATAATGCTAACACACTAGATAACTTGGATAGTACAGATTTCTTACGTAATAGTGCAACAGCACAAACTTCCAATATGTTCATTAGAAACGGTTCGCCAACAGTGTATTTGCGTGATACTGATCATAGAAGTAGTATGATTCACTGTAACAGTAACATTTGGTACGTACTACGTGGTAGCGGAAATGACAGTACAAGTTGGGCACAAGTTGACAGTCGTTGGCCATTAGAAATCAACCTCACTAATAACAATATAACCACAGGTGGTAGTATCAATGCACGTACTGAGATCACTGCTTACGGTTCAGATGAAAGACTAAAAGAAAACATCAAACCAATTGAAAACGCACTAGATAAAGTTAAATCACTAGACGGTGTAACATATGATTGGATGGACAAAGTTGAAGAAGTAGGCTTCTTCCCAGAGCGCAGAAAAAATGAAGCAGGGGTTATTGCACAGCAGGTACAGAAAGTACTACCACAAGCTGTTGCACCAGCACCGTTTGATAGAGACTGGGTCAAAGACGAAACTGGTGGTGCTACAAGCGAATCTTATAGTGTTAGTGGCGAAGAATACTTAACAGTTAAGTATGAAAAACTAGCTCCGTTGTTTATTGAAGCAATCAAAGAACAGGATGCTAAACTAGAAGCACAAGCAGCAGAGATTGCAGAACTACGTACAATGGTACAAAAACTACTAGATAAATAATACAAAGGATAGCCACAAATGTGGCTATCTTTACTTGACACTGCTTAAATAATGTGTTATATTAATAGAGAGAAATAGGAAGTAATATGGCATTACCAGCAACAGGCTCGACTATAACAATGTCTCAAATCCGCAACTACTTTAGTGCGGGTAACAGTACTATTGCTATTGGTACATTAGGCACTTACATTGGTATTAGTGTAGGCAATACTATTAGTATGAGCTCTAGTTTTGGTGGCTACTATTTCCCAATATTACCATAAAAGGAAACAAAATGAAAACATTATACGAAGTATTAAATGTAGACCTTGCACAAGAGTATACTAAAGAACGTAAAAAAGAAGTAGCAACATCACTTAACCTCGATGGCGATCTTCACGAAGACGTTTTTGCAGCTATTGACGATATGATTATTCCAAACGACGATGATAGACTCCACTGGATTCAAAAATTTGGAAGAGCTGCGGGCGCTGACTTACTTACACTAGGTAAAGTACAACCCGAAAGCATGATAGCTATGGCTTGTTTGCCAGCAGAAGATTTTAAAGAAGCTGTTAAGATTGCAACAAGTGCTGCAAGAACTTGGAACGACTATACTGTACAAGCTGAAAAAGATTTAAACGAAGAAACTATGCCATCAACAATGTTGTAATATGAAACTAAGTATTTGTGTTCCTGCACGTGATCAAGTCCATACAGGATTTACACGCAGTCTCTGTAATCTAACAAATAGATTAACAAAACAAAATGTTGACTTTAATCTACATATTGTTTGCGGCAGCGTGATTATTGAAAGTCGAACTGCACTAGTAAAGGAAGCATTAGAAAATAATGCAACACATACTTTGTGGCTTGACAGTGATATGCATTTTCCAGCAAACGTATTTGATAAACTACATGAACATCAAAAAGATATTGTTGCAGCACAATACAGTACACGATATGCTCCGTATCGTACTGTAGCATTTACTGATTGTGAAAATGCAGACAACAGACTAGATGCTAGTTTTGGATTGCACAAGGTATGGGCAGTTGGCATGGGATGTATGTTGGTTAATACAGATGTGTACAACAACTTGCCTAAGCCGTGGTTTGATCACGAATACAATAAACGACTAGACACTTTCAGCGGAGAAGATATATACTTTTGTAACCAAGCAATGCATCACGGTTATGAAGTATGGATAGACGCAAGTATCGAACTTGCACATTTTGGAACAAAGGCAAATATACTATGAGAGCTATTGATAGATTTGAAAAATTTGGAACGCCAGTGCATAACGGACAAGATTTTTTAAAGAATCATATTTTTCAAAAATACCCAGTTGTAAAAACAGACGACTACGAAAACTTAGAACAAGTTTGGAAATCAGATTATGATTCTGATTACGTATGGGTTGTTGATAGTAATATCGAAACATATAGTACCTTTCCTTGGTTTTTTAAACCAAAAGCAGATGAAGAAGTTTGCATACATGCTTTTCCTTATGTATTTGAAAAAAGTCGTAAAGTTAAAGATTGGAACAGAGTTCGATTAGTTCCAACTAAAAAAGGCGAATATAATGTAAATCAACACGCTTATATTTGTGGACATTATGATCCTTACAAAGGCAAAGACAAGTTTGATATTTTTTATATTGGAAAAGATACAAAGGTATTAAAAAATCTTGAGACTAGAGGGTTTGATGTACAGGTAGTAGATTCTTTAAACACTGCTAAACAAAATAGTTTTACTGATATGTTTTGGATAGTGTATGATGATACTGAAGTAAGAGATACATTTAAATTCAGCTACAAGCCAGACGAATGGAGTTTTAATATTCCTCATGTGTTTGGCAATGGCGATATAGACACACTAGATGGTATTGTACTTTGCCCTAAGTCATGTGAGCTAACTGATAAAGAAATCAAACATAGATTTTTTGTTAACAAAAAAGAAGTAAGAATATTAGCAAGTAATCCAAGACATTATGATAGATATGTTATCAACAACTATCAAGATTACGAATATGCAGCTGAACTTTCAACAACTGATATGTTCTGGGGATATTCAGATAATATTGTTATCGACGAAAAGTTCAAGTTTGATTATTATATTAGTCATCATAGCAGTGAAAAAAAATCAAATCACGCTTGGCTAAATGGAAACAAATACGATGGTGTATTTTTGTTTAGTAAACAAGCATTAGTAAGCAAAGAAGAAATAGAACACAAAGAACTAAAACAAAAGATCGATCACAATGTTGTAGCAAGTGGTCCAAAAGATTATGAAAAGTTTATAGTTGAAAACTACGAACAATACAAAAGTGCATTTCATAGTTGCGGAAGTGATATGATGTGGCTTATTCCAAATGACGTAGATCCTTTGAGCGATTTTGAATGGGATGGTTATTTCCACAATCAAGATTCGTTTGATCGTTCAACCAATCACGTATTTTTAAATGGGGTTGATTACGATGGTATTGCATTATTAAATACTATAGATCTTATATCTGAAAAAGAGTTTGACCATAGATTCTATGTTAATAAAAAAGAACATAATGTTGTAGCAAGTAATCCAAAAAAATATAAAAAGTTTACAATAAACAACTATGATGATTATGCAAATGCATTATATAACTCCGACACTGAAATGTTTTGGGGTGTGCCTACTGATGTTGATGTAGACAAAGACTTTGATTTTAGTTTATACTTTAGTCATCAGAATACATTTGATAGAAATATCAACCATGTGTTTTTAAATGGCGATAGCTATGATGGTATTGTATTATATAGTAAAAACGTATTGGTAAGTGAAAAAGAAATAGAACATCGTTTTCTTATAAAAAAGAAAGAATACGAGATTGTAGCAAGTACTCCAAAACAATACCCAACATATACTGTAAATGATTATCAAGATTATTTAGAAGCAAAAGAAAACTGTAATACAGATATGTTTTGGATTGTAAACAATTCATTTTTACCTAATGAAGATTTCAACTGGAATTTTTATATTAGTCATCACAATCAATACGAAAGAAAAATAAATCATGTTTGGAAGAATGGCGACTTTTATGACGGCATTGCATTGGTTAGTAAACAACTAAACATCAGTCAACGAGAGATAGATTATAGATTTTTTGTTACTAAAAAAGAATATGATGAAGTTGGTAGTATGCCAAAGCCTTATGATATTGTGTTTATTAGTAATGGCGAACCAAATGCTGATGATAACTATTATGAACTAAAAGAAAAGTATCCAAGAGCAAAACGAGTAATGGATATCAAAGGAATACATGCAGCTCATAAACGTGCTGCTGAGTTAGTTGAAACAGAAATGTTTTGGGTTGTTGACGGCGATGCTGAAATTATAGATGATTTTGAATTTGATTATTATGTGCCTGCATACGACATTGACGGCAAAGATACTGTGCATGTATGGAGAAGTCATAACCCAGTAAATGGACTGGTGTATGGATATGGCGGTGTTAAACTTTTGCCTACTCGATTAACAAGAAATCTTGATGAAACAACAACCGATATGACCACTAGTATTAGTGACAAGTTTAAAGGTGTAGACAAAATGAGTAATACCACTGCATTTAATACTGATGCATTTAGTGCATGGCGTAGTGGATTTAGAGAATGTTGTAAACTTGCTAGTCGCACTATTGCTCGTCAGAAAGATGACGAAACTGATTTTAGATTAGATGCATGGTGCTCAAGAGGTGACGACAAACCCTTTGGAAAAGCAGCCATTGCTGGAGCAATAGCAGGTAAAGCATTTGGCGAAATGAATGCAGACAATCCAAACGAACTAGTAAAAATCAATGATTTTGAATGGCTTAAGAATCAGTTTGAGATATTATATCTACCAACCGTATAACTGTATCAAGTTTCTTTTGATTGGTTTTACTTCGCAGTGTATTACTCAATCCGTGATGTAAAGGTTTTGGCCACTTTCCAAATGTTACCCAAGCATACCCATCGTGCTCATTATTTAACTCTGGAATAAATTCATTATCAACTACACAAAGATATGTATGAAAACTAAAATGATTATCACTGCTTATAAATGTTTCTAAAGGTATTGTTTTTTTAATACCAGAAAGATTGCCTATTTCTTCAGTTATTTCTCGTTGCAAACCTTCCCACGGTGTTTCAATACCTTCGTTTGTTCCGCCAACTAATCCCCAAAGGTTTTTTGTTTTTCCTTTAGTACGATGTAAAAATAAAAATCTTTTAGTTTTGAGACTATAAAATAAAGCACCACTACAAATTATTTTGTTCATACAAGTACTTATTTTATAATATAATAGTCCAGGTTCCTCGTGGATAATATCCGTCGACTGCACTTTGCCAATAATATCCGTTCCAATAAAACTGTTGTCCAGTAGTTACGTTAGTAACGTATGTAGTTTCATTGTCATTGCTAGAGTTCCAAATATTAACCCATTTAGATCCATCCCATTCGACTATATCATTTGCATCAGCTGAAAAATCTGTATTGTCTGCATTTTTCCAAGCCTCTGGTCCTTTTTCGTTTAGATTAAGTACATAAGATACAGTGTCGTCTACACTGTATGCTGTAGTTAGATTTATAACAAACTTATCGTCAATATTTGATTTTGTTGCTGCTACCGGTGTTCCGTTTACAAACACTTCAAAGCTGGTAACACGTTCGTCTCCGGCTCTACCGGCTAACTCGCTAGTAGTAATAATAAAATCTATATCGGTATCTATTCTATTACTACTAGTAGTAGCTTTAAAACTACGTTCGACTTTATAACCTATTGGCCCTAACAATAATAATCTAACACCAGGTGTTTTTACTGTTTGAGGATTAAAACTTATAGGATCGATGATGTAATCAATAGTTCCATCAGTCTTAGTTGGCCCTGTTATAATAGTGTTAGCTGGCAATGTATCCTCGTCCCAATCAATGATCATTGTATGATTATCATTGCTTGGAATATTAAATGTACCAATAATTTCGCCACTTAACTCTGCTCGACGTAATCTTATTTGACTTATGTTGGGTTGATATTTTGCTGGCAGTTCTGCCTCAATGATATTAAGCCAACTAATATCGCCTACTCGAAGTTTTTTATTTTTAGCTAGTTTGGCTTCATCGTCGTTGATTATAACGTCAAAATCTCTGTAACTTGTAACTATCGGATTGCTTAAATCTAAACCTGTGTTACTTACACTGGAAGTACTAGTAATACCAACATTTCCTAAATTAACAACAGTACCGTCTGGTAACACAGTAACTCCGCTTGCAGCACCTTGATCTGATGTAGTTGGTGGATTAAACCCTTCAAGGCTTATTGTTCCTGCGTCTTGACTATAAACACCAGTAATAATATCTGTTATAATGCCCAACTTTTTAACTTTGCTCGGAGGCGAAATGTATATTGGTGCTGTAAATCCTAATGTAGCAACATCTATATCATCTTGTGTTCCTACAGGAATAGTTCTACTACTAAAGTTAATATCTTCTAAATATAATGCACTTAAACTAGTCCAATCTACATAGTTGTCAGATGTTTGAAATTCTAAGTCTGGATTAAACAACATAAAGATTTGTTCAAGTATTTGTAGTTTTTGATCAGTACTAGTTGACCATACATCAACATTAACACTTAAAGTATACGGAGTTGGGTGTAATCTCTCAACTGTATATCCTTTGGCTTGTTGTGCTACGTAACTACTAGTGTTTTCATCAAATGCTTTTTCTCTAAGATTGATTTTACTAACATAACTACTATCACTTAGACGTGATCTATCCATTTGCAAACTAGTAACATATACGCCCATTCGAGGAGCACTTGGTAATTTGTTATCACTATTTTCTCTAATAATACTGCCAACTTGTCTCGTAATATCTCCATATAATACAGGAACTACTTTAATATCGCCATCTCCATCGCGATAGCTAAAGTTACTAAATGCTCTTACTATTTGAGTAATATATCTACGTATTTGTCCATCATAAAAGTATTGCATTAGTCACCTGCCTTTGCTCTAAGAGCTTTACTAAGAGCTTGTCTTTCGACTACATCTTCACCGCTGATAGTATTTACAGTTAGATTGTTTATAAATGTTCCTTTTAGAGTATCACGTCCGCTAGTTTGTGTAAGGGTAGTTCTAACCGCATCTTCGATCTTGCGCCAACTATTACCATCGTATCTAAACAATCTATTAGGAGATAAATCAATTCTTAAAAAATAATCTCCCAAATCTGGTGCAGCTGGAAACCCAATGCCTTGACCGTATGGTGCTCCGTTTGGTGGAATACCATCGCCGACCAAATAACCTTGGTAACCATTGCCATCAGGTGTAACAAAAACAGTGTCTGCTGTTATCTGATCATCGGCTAATAAACTGTCATAGTCAGTACTAACAATTTCAATTTCGCCCGAGTCACTTAACTGTAGTGTATAGAACTGTATAGTAGAATACCCACTAAGAGGAACATCAACTTCTGCTTGCGCTATAACAGCTTCGTTTATTTGCATTTCTTTTTCATATGTACTGAGTACATCTCTAAGCGTATTTGCACTACCTTCTTCTGCAGGTAAATCTAAAATATCTTTGTATTCTTGCGAATCTAGTATTTGTTTTGCACGTAATCTATACAAGTGCGGATACCAAGTTTGACTAAATCCTTCTGCTGCTCTAGTAACTTCGTCTATTACATAAAATCTTTTTAGTGCAACATTGTAATCATTTGCAGCATATTCATCTTTCATATGCGGCAGTTCTATTACATCTCCTGGCATTATTTTTCTACCTAATGTTTTTACACTACTATTAATATGTATGGTCATAAACAATGTGTCGTTTTGTAAAAACAATCCAAACTGACTTAAATCAAAGTCTTGATCTTGTAAGTTGTAATGACCTCTGATTGTATATATATCGGCATCATACTTTCTATCTCTGTTTTCGAGAAATAATAAATCTTGGATATTTGTTTCTTTTACAACATCATACACAGGTTGTTCAACTGTCGCATCATCTTCTAATGTGTTTTTTGGCCCAAGATATTTGTGAATATTAAAATCAGTCCCTCCAACGGTAAACTGTTCATAGACAATACCATCTAGGAAGGAATAATCTTTTGTTTTCTCGGGTCTGTATAAACTAAGTCTTGGCATATGTATATTTAGCATAAATACTAGTGGAGACAAACTATGGCCGAACTTACAACACAGAAACAAGAAGTATTTGATTACGTAAATGCCTTTCTAGGCGGAGGAATGGTAGATGTAGAACTAGATCCTATACACTACGAAACTGCACTAGGAAAAGCAACTGCACGATATAGACAACGTAGTGAAAACAGCGTTGAAGAAAGTTATATTACTCTTGCACTAACCGAAGATGTAAATGCATATACATTACCTAATGAAATAATCGAAGTGCGTAAAGTTCATAGACGTAGTGTAGGAAGTAGATTAGGCGGCAACAGTGGCGGCACAACATTTGAACCATTTAACCTTGCATATACAAATACATATCTATTAGCAGGAAGCGGTATCGGCGGCCTCGCTACGTATGATTTCTTTGCTCAACAACAAGAACTAGTAGGAAGAATGTTTGGTAGTTTTATCGAATTTGTTTGGAACACTAGTACAAAAAAGCTAACTATATTAACAAGACCAAGAGCCGAGGAAGAAGTATTGTTATATTGCTATAATCATAGACCTGACTTTGAGTTGTACAAAGACTACAAAGCATTTCAATGGATTAAGGAATATACTCTTGCTAACTGTAAATATATGTTAGGTGAAGCACGTAGTAAGTTTGCTACTATTGCCGGACCAGGCGGCGGTACTACACTCAACGGTGATTCGCTTAAAGCCGAAGCTCAACAGGAAATGGAAAAACTTGACAACGACCTAGCTATGTCTGTTGCAGGTGGTGTTGGCTACGGTTTTTTAATTGGATAATAGATTTAATAATATCAAAAAAGTAATAGCAGGCGGCTGTAGTTTTACAGCAGGATCAGAGCTGGCTGACGAGTCTTGGGATCGTAATCATAAAGGAATATGCTACGAGATAAGTTATACAGCATGGCCAAACTTGCTTCAACAAAAAATGTTTACTAATGCAACAGTTGATAATACTGCTGTACCAGGCGCAGATTATGGAAGTATAGTTAGACGTATAATATACCAAACTAGGCACAATCTAAGGATACACAAGCCAGAAGATATTGTTGTAGTTGTAATGTGGACAAGTATTTTACGTAGAGAATATCCTAGTATATATCCTGTAGACAGAAAAATAAAAACTCACGAAGATAGATTTTTAACTTCATTGCCATCAGACGGCGATGGCAAAACTAAAGGTTATTCAAATGAGATGTTATACAGAAGAAGACAAATGTGGGCATCGGAACATCTAACACGAACAAATGTAGAGTTTTATGCTAGGCGTGACACACACGATAATCATGTATATTATCCACTACAGCAACTAGAATATTTAACAAGCTGGCTTGAAAATAATAATATTAAGTATTTTTATACATCTGCGTTTAAAGATATTGAACCAGAGTTATTGAATCAAGACAATGTGTTTTTACAAGACATGGTTGCAAGATTAAATCTTCCTAATCTTGTACATAAGGAAGACGGCATTGGATTTTGGGATTGGGCAACAAAAAACAAATACGAATGTGGAAAAGAATCAGATCATCCTCTTGAACAAGCACACATTGATTGGACAGATCTTTTTGCAAAATGGATATTGACAAAATCTAAATAATATGTTATATTTAAATTATGAAAAAGAAGTTATTAGTAATAGGTCATGGCAGACATGGCAAAGATACTGTATGTGAAATCCTGCGTGACGAATACGGATATACATTTGAAAGCAGCAGTAAGTTCTGCTCAAAGTTGTTTATCTATGATGACTTAAAGGAAAAATATGGATATGCTGATGAAGAAGAGTGTTATGCTGACAGGCATAATCACAGAGCAGAATGGTATAATGCTATCTGCGATTATAATGTTCCTGATGCAGCGACTCTAGGTAGAGAGATGTTTGCAGCCTATGACATCTATTGTGGGCTACGCAACAAGCGTGAATTCTTTGCAATGCAAAACACTGGAGTTTTTGATTATTGTATCTGGGTTGATCGCAGCAAATATCTCATGCCCGAGTCAAAAGATTCGATGAGCCTAGAACAATGGATGGCAGATTACACCATTGACAACAACGGAACGTTGGATGATCTTTGGTTTAATATTAGACAGCTAATGAGTTATATACATACTTAACCCCTAAAAACCGCCTTTTTCTCCGGTGATCTGCTAAATAGTTGTAAGTGAAACACTTTACAGGAGAAATTTAAAATGGCATTAACTTCACCAGGTGTAGAGGTCAGCGTTATTGATGAGAGTTTTTATACTCCAGCAGAACCAGGCACAGTACCTATAATATTTGTCGCAACAGGCGAAAATAAACTAAACGGCGCAGGAACTGGTGTTGCACCAGGAACTCAAAAAGCCAATGCAGGTAAACCATACCTACTAACATCGCAGCGAGATCTAGTAGACACATTTGGCGATCCTACATTTTATACAGATGCTAACAACAATCCTATTCATGGCGGCGAACAAAATGAATACGGACTACAGGCAGCATATTCATATTTAGGCGTAAGCAACAGAGCGTATGTAGTAAGAGCAGACCTTGATCTTACAGCAATATCTGCTAGTGCAACGCCAACAACTGCAAACCCAACAGACGGAACATATTGGTTAGATACTCAAGTAACAAAGTTTGGTATCTTTGAATGGAACGGCAGTGCCGAATCAGCAACCAACAAAGTTGGTCAAACATTTACTAACAAAACACCAACTGTTATTACTGATGCAACACAAACAACAAATTCACCTCCTTATGCTCCAAAACAATCAGTAGGCGCTATTGGTGATTATGCAGTTGTAGCAGTTTCAACTATTATACGCACATGGTATAAAAATACTTCGGGTACTTGGGTACAAGTTGGTAGTGCAGATTGGAAAGGCAGTTGGCCTTCAGTAACAGGTACAGCAGCTACTCCAACATTTATAGCAAGTGATACTATTACTATTGGATCTGCAGAAGGTCTTAGTGTAACAGTTACACTTTCGGGCACTAGTCTTGCTTTAGCAGTAAGTGATATTAACACAGCATTAGGTCCTGTTGGAATCACAGCAGAGGCAGTTGATAATAGATTGGTATTTAAAAATACTGGCGCAACACATTCAAACATTGTTCTTGGACAAGGAACAGGAACACCATTAACTGCTGCAGGTATTGCTGCTGGCACATATTATCCACCAGCACATCAAGCATCTGCTCACACAAGCGTTCCAGAATGGAAAACAGCAGATTTAGCAACCAAACGTCCAACAGGAAGTGTATGGGTTAAAACAACTACACCAAACAGTGGTGCAGATTGGAAAACAAAAGTATGGAACGGTTCAACTGAACTATGGGATGCAGTAAGCACACCGATTTATACTTCAAACTCAGCAGCATTGCTTGGCCTAGATAAAACAGGTGGCGGAGCCAATCTAACATCGCTTAATGTTTATGCAATGGCAAATGTTACAGAATCAGCAACAAACTTAGCCAACTTTACTTTGTACAAGCGTAATGCTAATGGCGCAACAACTATTACTAGTTCGGTTGTTACTGGCTCACCATCTTCAACATTTACAGTAGGTGCTAATGATTTTACTATTAGTGAAACAGTAAAAGGAATTCCAGGATTAAGTACACCAGTAACTATTTCATTTAGTGCAACAGGTGCTACAACTGATGCAGATTTAATGGCAGCAGCTATTAATACAGCAGGTTTAACTAATGTTACTGCTAGTGTCGATTCAAGCAATAGAGTTGTAATAACACATGCAATAGGCGGAGACATTAGATTTGTAGATGGTGCAAACACACCATTAGTTGACGCATTTACTGCTTGGAACTACTCAACAAAATCAGGAACTGTAAACTTTTATGATTCACCAAATGGGTTGTCAGGTGCATATATTGCAACACTTTGGAAAGAACTAACTTATACAGCAAGTAACAATGCACCAACTGCTCTTGCAGCAGACGGCGCTCTATGGTATAGCAGTGTTGTTGACGAAGTTGATATCATGGTACATGATGGAAGCAAGTGGGTTGGATACTTGAATAGTGATTCGCCATATTATGATGTTACACCTGCAAACGCACCAGATCCAGCAGGACCGATTGTTGCTGCAACTGAGCCAGTTAATGGTGATCGTTCAGATGGCGGAGATCTAGTAACAGGTGATATTTGGATTAGTACAGCAGATCTTGAAAACTTCCCAAGAATCTATCGCTGGAACAATACACTAAACAGTTGGGTTGAACTAGATACAACCGACCAAACAACTGAAAACGGTGTACTATTTGCAGATGCACGTTATAACACAGCAGGCGCAAACAGTGGCACAGCAGGAACTATTGCTAATATGATTGTTAGTAACTATGTTGATGCAGATTGTCCAGATCCAGCACTATATCCAAAAGGAATGATACTATGGAACTTACGTAGAAGCGGATTTAACGTCAAGCGTTTTGAACGTAACTATGTAGACTTGGCAGCAGTCAATGAACGTTTTGGTGACCAGTCAATGTCAGCATATTATCCGCATCGTTGGGTTACTGAATCAGCTAATGAAGCAGATGGCTCAGGTAGTTTTGGACGTAAGGCACAGCGTAAAGTTGTAGTACAAAAACTACAAGCAATGCTAAACGAAAACCAAGACATTCGCGACAACGAATCACGTATCTTTAACTTGATGGCAACACCAGGTTATCCAGAGCTAATCGGAGAAATGATTACACTAAACTATGACAGAGGCTTAACAGCATTTGTTATTGGTGATTCACCATTCCGTTTAACACCAGATGCAACTTCGCTTAACGAATGGGCAACCAACGTTAACACAGTTGTTGAAGATAACGATGACGGACTTGTAAGTAGAGATGAGTACATGGGTGTTTATTATCCAAGTGGCTTTACTAGTGACAATGCAGGCAACAATGTAGTTGTTCCGCCAAGTCATATGGTACTACGTACTTTCGCACTAAATGACCAAGTTGCGTATCCATGGTTTGCACCAGCAGGTACAAGACGAGGTGGAGTTACAAATGCAACTTCAACAGGTTACATCAACGGCGAAGGCGAGTTTGTTGCAGCAGCACTAAACGAAGGTCAAAGAGATACATTGTATCAAAACAACGTTAACCCTATTACATTCTTAACAGGTGCAGGGCTAGTTGTATTTGGACAAAAAACTCGTGCAAGAAATGCAAGTGCTCTTGATAGAGTTAACGTTGCAAGACTTGTAGTATACTTACGTAGTCAGCTGAATCAGTTAACAAAACCATATCTATTTGAACCAAATGATAAAATCACACGTGATGAAATCAGAGCACAAGTAGAAAGTTTAATGGTTGAACTAGTGGGACTAAGAGCTCTATATGACTTCTTAGTTGTGTGTGACGAATCAAACAACACACCAGCGAGAATTGATCGAAATGAACTATATGTAGATATTGCTATTGAACCAGTCAAAGCAGTTGAGTTTATTTACATTCCATTGCGTATCAAAAACACAGGAGAAATCGCAGGGTTATAAGTCATTAAAGTAGGGGGAAAATAAAATCCCCCTACAAATGATAAATACATGTGATAAGGAGAAACATAGATGGCAATCTCAACTCTATTAAATTTAACAGTACCGTTAGCAAACGATACTAGTGCAAGCAGTCAGGGTCTGCTAATGCCGAAACTACAATACCGTTTCCGTGTAACATTGGAAAACTTCGGTATTACCGGCAACACAACTGAATTAACAAAACAGGTTATTGATGCAACCCGTCCAAATATATCATTCCAACAAATACCGATTGATGTTTACAACAGTAAAATTTATATGGCCGGCAAGCACGAATGGCAAGCAGTTACAATGAATTTACGTGACGATGTTAATGGAAACGTACAACGTTCAGTAGGCGAGCAACTACAGAAGCAGTTTGATTTCTTTGAACAGTCTAGTGCTGCTACAGGACAAGACTACAAGTTTACACAACGCATTGAAGTACTAGACGGTGGTAACGGCGCTAATACTCCAGCTGTGCTCGAAACTTGGGAATTGTATGGTTGCTATTTAACAAGTGTTGACTATGGATCAATGAGTTACTCAGCAAACGATGCAATGACAGTAGCTCTTAATATTCAATATGACAACGCTGTACAACTTAACGTAGGTGTTGGAACTCCTAATAACTTCCAAGATCGAAATACTGAAACAGGCACAGGTGCCACAGGCGCTGCCGCTCTTTAATAACATTTAAGAGATTGCTTGACTTCTAAGGAGCCCAATGGGCTCCTTATTTGTTATGTGCGCTGTTTAAATATAAGATAAATACTTTATGCCGTTAAATAGAAACTTTGATAACTTTAGCAATTTTGATACCAACAAAGGTATAATGGGTGATTTTACTCATGCTTCAAACTTGTATCGACGCAATAACTTTAGATTAGCGCCTAAAGTTAAATTCCTATATCATGTTGTAATAGATGTAAATCCAATAGCGTTACAATCACTTGGTAACAATATTAGCAACTTATTAAACAAACGAGAGTTTAATATACTAGCATCAGCTGCTGACTTGCCAACATATACTGTTAATACAGAAACTATGAATCAATACAATAGAAAAAAAGTAGTTCAAACAAGAATAAACTACAATCCTGTTAATATTGAATTTCATGACGATGCAGCAGGCCTAACAACACTGCTATGGGAAGCCTACTATAGATATTATTATGAAGACGGCAACTATGCTGATCAAGGAACTCGTCCACGTGCATATCAAACTGGATTATATGATAGCGAACCTCAAAATACTTATAGACATGGTTTTAACAGAGCAGGCAAAACATATCCATTTTTTAACAGCATAACTATACACCAACTTCATCATCAAAATGCTGATAGTCATTTTACTAGTTTTACACTTGTAAATCCTCTTATAGGAGAATGGCAGCATGATAGAGTAGATCAAACAGATGCTTCAGGCATAATGAAAAACACCATGCGTGTTGATTATGAAACTGTGCTGTATGATAGAGGATATACAGGATTGGATCAGCCAGCAGGGTTTGCAGACAATGCACACTATGATAGATCACCTAGTCCATATATTAGTACAGGATCAACAGATACCAATACAACCGGAGTAGATGAAGGTTGGAAAAAAGTATTCACTGATATATTTTTAGAAGCAATAGGACTAACTGATTTTAATAGTGAACAACAACGCAATCTAAGATCGACATTTTCGACTACTCCAGTTACAACAAATAATAGAGTTCCGTTTAACAACAATACATTTTTTCCAACAAACTCAACTCAAACAGCTATAACTACAGCATTTCTTGATGCAGCGTTAGAACCAACAATATCTGAAAGAGAGTTGAAAAATAGCACCATCAAGCAAAGAGACTTGGCTAGAAATGCACTTCGAAACTATTCGATAGCAAAAGGATCGGCAAACTCGTTTAATAATAATGTACAGTTGTTTGATAACTTGAACACAACTCAGCAATCTCAACTGCAACAAGCGGTAGTTGATAACTACAGAGTAGATCCAACATTACAAGGTGCAGCATTTACCAGCATTCTTGAAAATATTATAGGTGGTTAAATGAGTAGTATAACTGATAAAAGTATTAATAAATCAACAGATAGCGCAACAGAAGTAAAATCATTTTTTGATAGATACTTTTCAAAATCAATATCAATCACAAGCAACGAAGTTGATAGTATGTTGGGATTTTTTAAAAAAAGAAAGTTTGATGAAAGTGCAGCTATTGCAGTAACTACAGTGCTGTTACAACAAGCTAAATCTGAAAATAAAAATATATTTGAATTATTAGATAGTTTAAAAGGATTAGAAGAAGTAAAACTCAGTCAGCTAGTGGCTGCTATTTTAAATAACAACAGAAGTAAAGTAAGTGCTCTTGGCTACACATCTGATTACCAAGTTGTAACATACGAAAATAGAAATGTTATATTATAATGTCACGTTTTGCACAAGGCAAGTATACATTAAAAAACCCTGAAAAATACATAGGCGGTAGAACTCCTACTTATCGAAGTAGTTGGGAGTTTGCTTTTATGCGTATGTGTGATACAAATGAAAATATAACAAAGTGGGCAAGTGAAGCAGTTCGTATTCCTTATAGAAATCCACTAAGTGGAAAATATACTATATATGTTCCAGACTTCTTTTTAGTATACAATGATCGTACTGGCAAACAACATGTTGAACTTATAGAAGTTAAGCCAGCAAATCACACATTTAAAGAGCAACTAGGAAATAGTAAAGTAAACAAGTTGCATTATGTAGTCAATCAAGCCAAGTGGGGTGCTGCTAGAGCTTATTGTAAACAAAAAGGAATGATATTTAGAGTTGTTAACGAAGGAGATATTTTCCATCAGGGCAAACGTAGATAAATAATAGTAGCATATTATAGGTGTTATTATGACAAAAAAACTTGAAGAAATGTTGAATCTTCCAGACAACGAAGATATCAAACAAGAAGCACAAAAGCAAGCTGTTGTACAGCAAGAAGATACTTTTAGAGACATAGCAGAGTTTGACAAGATTGCAAGTGCATTACCAGCAGTTAAAGGTCTTGGACAAAAAGCAGACGACGAACTTGAAGACATTGCAAAGCGGGCACTCGAAGCATACGACGATTTAATGGATCTAGGCATGAACGTAGAATCACGTTATGCAAGTAGAGTATTTGAAGTAGCAGGCGGCATGCTTAAAACTAGTTTAGATGCTAAAGTTGCAAAGATGGACAAAAAACTAAAAATGATTGACCTGCAACTTAAAAAAGAAAAAATGGATAGAGACAATAGCCCAGGCGACGGCGCCATAGTCAACGGCGAAGGTTATGTTGTCTCTGATCGTAATAGTCTTTTAGAGAAGTTAAAAGGCATGAACAATGATAAATAGTAACATAACGTAGGACACAATAATGAAAAACTTTGCTGATTATTTAACTGAAAGTAAAAAGACATATGAATTTAAGATTGGTGTAGCTGGAGAGCTACCTGAAAACTTTGAAGATATGCTTGAAACCAGTTTACAAAAATACGGATGCTCTAATATTGCAGCTGGTAAAAAAACACCGATACAAGAACGTCCACTAGATTTCCCACAGTTAGAAAACTGCGAAGCTACATACTTTGAAATAACTTGTACATATCCAACAACAGTACAAGTACTACAAGAGTATATTGGACAGTGTTGCGGTGTTAAACAAAGTCATATTATTGTACGTAATCCAAATGAGCCACAAGAGTTATATCAAGAAGAAACTTCATCTGATGTATATGTTGCAAAGCTAACAGTTGAAGAACTAGAAGGCGAAAGCGCACAGGAATCAGTTGGTGAAGATAGAGTAATGAACCTACTAAAAGAACTAGAGACAGCTCGTAAAGAACAGTCAGGAGACTAATATGAAAAAAGTAAACGAAGCTAATATGAATATTAGTGTAAATGGCGAGAGTGCTTCGGAAGTTTCAGAACTACTCCGCATCATGCAACTTGCAGGATCAGATGCTAAAGTAGTTGGCGATGACGATATCAATCCAGGACCTAAGCCTTGCCCAATATGCGGTAAGATGCACGGACCAAGCCAGCCAATGGGCGGTTGCGGTTCAAAAGGACCTGAAGAGCCATCTATGTCAGATACTATCAAAATGATTTCAAAAGAAGAAGAAGATTATGATGGTGACTTTGGTGATGTTACTACAGAACCTGATGATGAATATATGAGATCAAATGCAGGCGATGTAAGTGACATGATTCCAAGTGGTGACGATTTGCACAAAGAAAAAGGATCTCACCCAGCTACAGCAGGCGGCGATAATCCAATGAATACTAAAGAAAGTATTCATGCAATGCTTACAAAAGCACTTGCTGAAAAAAAATCTAATAAAAAACCAGACAATGACGGCGACGGTGTTCCACCGTGGGCAGACAAAGATGATAACGATCCAGAAGTTGGCGCTGATGACGAAGAAGTAGCAGAGTATGATGTGCCTAGTAACTTTGAAAACAAGCACAAAGATATTAACAATCTTGGACGCAAAATGATGGACATGAGTTCAAATATGTCAGGAACTGATGATACTAGTTTGATGATGGCAAATGCACTTTCAAGACTTGGCGAGGTATTGGCTGAGTTTGGTGGCAGCGGATTTGCTGCTAACAACATGGGAGACGTTGTCAAGAAATCATCTTTAACTCCAGAGATTGTAAAAATGCTGATGAAAAAAGCAAAAGAAGAAGATTAACAAAATATTCCCCCAACTCAATAGCGCCTCCGGGCGCTATTTTTTTGAATAAATATTGTATGGCAGCATCATTAGACGGCGTCTTAATCAAAAAGGCGAATAGAAAAGAAACATTTACCGAAGAACAAGTTGAAGATCTTCTAGCTTGCATGGATCCTGATACAGGCTACTTGCATTTTTCTCGCAAGTTTGCATACATACAACACCCAACCAAAGGCAAACTATTATTTGATCCTTATGAATATCAGTTAGGATTAATGGATAGTTATCACAGTTTTAGATTTAACATAAACATGATGCCTAGACAAACTGGCAAAACCACTTGTGCTGCAATCTATTTGGCATGGTTTGCAATGTTTAATCCAGATCAAACTATTCTTATTGCTGCACACAAATACACAGGTGCGCAAGAGATTATGTCTCGAATAAGATTTGTGTATGAAACTTGTCCGGATCATATTAGAGCAGGTGTTACAAGTTACAACAAAGGCAGTATAGAGTTTGAAAATGGAAGTCGTATTGTAAGTCAAACAACAACAGGCAACACAGGACGTGGTATGTCAATCTCGTTACTATACTGCGACGAGTTTGCATTTGTGCAACCTAACATTGCGGAAGAGTTTTGGACTTCAATATCACCTACACTAGCAACAGGTGGTCGTGCTATCATTACAAGCACACCAAACTCAGACGAAGATACGTTTGCTACTATTTGGAAACAAGCAGAACAAAAGTTTGACGAGTATGGCAACGAACAAGACATAGGCATAAACGGATTTCACTCGTTTATTGCCGAATGGCACGAACATCCTGACAGAGACGAAGAATGGAAAAAAGAAGAAATAGGACGTATTGGAGAAGAAAAGTTTAGACGTGAATACGGCTGCGAGTTTTTAATCTTTGACGAAACTCTTATTAACAGTATAAAACTTGCTGTAATGGAAGGTGCAAATCCTATTATCAATATGGGTCAAGTACGTTGGTATAAAAAACCTAGTCCAAAAAAATCCTATGTAGTAGCTCTTGACCCAAGTATGGGCACAGGAGGAGACTATGCTGCAATACAGATTATCGAACTCCCTGGTTACGAACAAATAGGAGAATGGCAACACAATACAACTGCTATACCAGGACAGGTTAGAGTACTTGCCGATGTATGCAAATATATTGAAAGTGAAACTAAATCTACTAATAATATATATTGGAGTGTAGAAAACAATGGAATCGGTGAAGCATGTTTACTTGTTATTAATGATTTTGGTGAAGAAAATATTCCTGGGTTGTTTATTAGTGAACCAATGAAAAAAGGACACGTAAGAAAGTTTCGCAAAGGGTTTAACACAACTCATAGCAGTAAAACAACAGCATGTGCTAGACTTAAAACAATGATTGAAAATGATAAACTTACTCTAAATAGTAAAGCATTGATTAGTGAACTAAAAGCATTTATTTCTTCCGGCAGCAGTTTTCAAGCTAAACCAGGACACCATGACGATCTAGTTAGTAGCTTATTATTAACATTGCGAATTATGAGTGTAATGAAGGATTGGGATCCGACTGTATATGAAACATTTAATCAAATTGAAGCAGATGAGAACTATGAAATGCCAATGCCGATCTTTGTTAGTAGCAGTTATTGATAAATAGTATACAATGAGAAACTTAGATACAGTAGCAGAACAACTTTTTAATGAGATTAGAGGACGTTATTCCAGCGTTACCATTGGTGATGCAGAAGGAAATATAACAAGTGCTCCTAGTCTTGCAAGATTTTATGAGTTTGATTTTAAAAGCGGCAACACCGATATAGGCAAAGTAAGTGTTTCACTGGATGAAAAATCTGGTGTTACTATAATGTACAACAAGGACTTTACTGAAGAAGTTGGCGCAGAAGAAACCAACGAATGGTATGGCTTTTTAAAACAAATGAGAATGTTTTCAAAAAAACGTTTATTAAATTTTGAAGTTAGAGATATTAACAGAACTAACTTTACAAAAAGAGATTATGCGAGCATGGCAGTAAATCGCGGAGAAACACAAATGGCAGAGTCAAAAATGTATGGCACTCACAAAACTAGCTTTCAAAAGTTTGGAAGTGCCAAACTTTCAATAAAACATACAGGTAATATTATTGAAGGCGAAAGTAGAAATAAAAAGATAGGATCTCTTTTTATTGAAAACGCACAAGGTGAAAGATTTAAATATCCTTTCAAACATCTTAGTGGTGCAAGAGCAATGGCTATCCATGTCAGCGAAGGTGGCCACCCATATGACGACTTTGGCAAACACATTACTGGTCTAAGTGAAGAACTTTCAAATCTCCGCAAGTTTAAAACTTACATGGGTCGTAGTAGTGTAATGGCTGAAAGTTTAGCAGAACACATGGGCACTATTAACGAACGCATTGTAGCTGTCAAAAAAACAATACAAACATTGCAAAAGCCATCAAACTATCAAACTGCATTTGAAGAATATGTTCCGATGGAAGAATCTGAAGTTCCTGCTGATGTTGCTAGTAACTGGATTGATCAACTTACTATCAAACAGTTTAATGAAGATTTAAAAGATGTATTTCCGTACATTTATAAACTAGTTGGTGAAGCAACTGCATCAGAAGACCTGACGTTTGATGATATTATGGCAGAAGCAGATGTGTATCCGCCACGTGGCGATATGGAAATGGATCCATCAAACATGCGTCCACAAGCAAAACCAACAGCTCCAAAAACTAGTATACGTCCACAAGCAAGACCGGCAGCACCTGCAACATCTCCACGCCCACAAGCAAGACCGCAAGTTTACGATACACCAGCACAAGCAATTCAAGCTGCTGAAGAAGAAATGGCAGCACAACCAGGACAGGTTAAAACACAGTTTGAAAAAGGTGAAGACTATACAATACAACCTGTGCAAGGTGGCTTTATTTACAAGTTAGCACCAACAGTAAATATTGGTGCAAGTCCAAGCGGCGGCACACGTGGTATTGGCGGTGCAGCATACGAATCGCAAATTGATGCAGCATTTGACAAACTTCTAGGACAGTTTTCAGATAACTTTACTGCGCAAGTTGAAGCTAAAGACGGGCAAATCGATCGCAACGGCGACGGCAAAAACGATTGGGAAGATGTAAAACTTGCTCGTATGGCCGCTGCGGCAGCAGCACAAGACGACAATGACGAAGAAACAAAGGAATCAAAAACTCCACTAGGCGAGTTTATCCTAAGCTACTACGATAGGCAACAAGGCGTATTTCCAAAAGGCGAAACGGCTGTATTAACTATGATTGAAAAATCATATGGTGATCAGTATATCAAACCAGCAAGTCAGTTCATAGAACGTCTAGGTCAAGTATTTGAAAAATACCAACAGAAAAAACTAGGCGAAGTAGAGGTAGAAGAAAACTTTTTAAGTCGTATGATCGGAGCCAACAGTGCAAGACCTCAAGACTTTGTCGATAAAGCAATGCAAATTTCTCAAAGATATGAAAACCTTGCATTCAAAAATAAAATAGCAAGTGATCCAAATCGTCCATTCAATGGAAAACAAGGCGGCGCATTCTTGATAGAACTCTATATGGAGTTAATCAATATGAGCAGAGAAATTCAAAAATTGGGCGGTGGCAACAAAACAATGAAAAACGCTCAACAGCAAATGAGCTTAATTAGGCAAGCAATGACAGGTCCAGTTAATAATCCCGAAGCAGCAAGACTAATGAAAGCCGCTAGAGTTGAACCTCAATTCATTGTTGACTTTGTAAAGCAAGATATACAATCTATTGGCGAATCACAAGAACTAGATAGAATCACATCGTTAGCTGGTTTAAAATAATCAGCTAACTTCTAATAAAACTTGTCATTTTATACTTGACAAGTCATAACTAAACGTGTAGTATATAAGAGTGCTACACACAAACAGGCACAAGAGCAACATTGGTTGTTCTAACATAGGCATAACATATAGGAGAAAAGGCACTATGGCATCATTAGCAGAAATTCGAGCAAAGCTCAAAGAACAAGAAGCCGGCGCAGGCGGCAACCGTACATCAGGCGGTGACAATGCGATTTACCCATTTTGGAACATGAAAGAAGGCGAACAGGCAACTATTCGTTTCTTGCCAGATGGCAATCAAGACAATACTTTCTTTTGGAAAGAACGTTTGATGATCAAACTTCCTTTTGCAGGAGTTAAAGGCGAAACAGATTCACGCCCTGTACAAGTACAAGTTCCGTGTATGGAAATGTACGGAGAGTCATGTCCAATCCTACAAGAAGTACGTGGTTGGTTTAAAGACGAAAGTCTTGCAGACATGGGTCGTAAGTACTGGAAAAAGCGTAGCTATATTTTCCAAGGTTTTGTAACTGACGATCCACTTAACGACGAGTCTCCAGAAAATCCAATCCGACGCTTTATTATCGGTCCACAAATCTTCCAACTTATTAAAGCAGCACTAATGGATCCAGATATGGAAGAACTGCCAACAGATTATACTGCTGGCGTTGACTTCCGTCTATCAAAAGGTTCCAAGGGTGGTTATGCCGATTATGGTGCAAGTAACTGGGCACGTAGAGATCGTCCACTAGGTGATGCAGAGATGGCAGCTGTAAATACACATGGCTTGTTTAATCTTAATGATTTCCTTCCTAAAAAACCAGACGAAGCTGGTGTTAAGATTTTGACAGAAATGTTTGAAGCGTCAGTAGACGGTGAAGCATATGATGCAGATCGTTGGAGCAACTATTTCCGTCCAAGCGGAATGGCTGCACGTACAGGCGATCCGCAAAAAGCGGCCAGCCCACAAGCAACTGCTACAAGTCAAAGTGCTCCAGTAGCACCTGCACCTGCACCAGTAGCTGAAACTACAACTGATACTGGATGGCAAGAACCTACTACACCACCAGCAGCAGAACCAGCAGCAGAACCAGCAGCAGGCGGAGCGCAAGACATCCTTGCAATGATCCGTTCACGTCAAGGTTAATAGCAAATAAAAAGGGTTGCTTTATTACATAGCAACCCTTTTACTTCATTCATTTAATAGGAGATATACATGGCAACTAAGTCATTCGATCCAACGAAGTTTCGCAACTCGTTGACAAAAAGTATTAAAGGCATGAGTGCTGGTTTTAACGATCCAACTGATTGGATTAGTACTGGCAACTATGCACTAAACTATCTACTAAGTGGAGACTTCCGTAAAGGTATTCCTCTTGGTAAAGTAAGTGTATTTGCAGGCGAAAGTGGCGCTGGCAAATCATATATTGTAAGTGGCAACATTGTTAAGTACGCACAAGAGCAAGATATTTTTGTTGTGCTTATTGACACTGAGAATGCACTAGACGAAGCATGGCTACAAGCACTAGGTGTAGATACATCACCTGAAAAGATTCTAAAACTCAATATGGCAATGATTGACGATGTAGGTAAAACTGTAAGTACGTTTATGACAGACCTAAAAGACATGCCTGAAGAAGAACGTCCAAAGGTATTGTTTGTGGTTGATTCGCTTGGTATGCTTATGTCACCAACTGAAGTTAGTCAGTTTGAAGCAGGTGATATGAAAGGCGATTTTGGTCGTAAAGCAAAGGCACTAAAAGCACTTGTTACAAACTGTGTAAACATGTTTGGTAGTTACAATGTAGGTATGTGTGTTACTAACCATACATATGCATCACAGGATATGTTCGACCCAGATGATAAAATCTCAGGTGGTTCGGGCTTTGTGTATGCAAGTTCGATGGTTGTTGCTATGAAGAAACTTAAACTTAAAGTAGATGCAGACGGCAACAAAACATCACAAGTGCATGGTATTAGAGCAGCGTGTAAAGTAATGAAAACACGTTACAACAAACCGTTTGAAGGTGTACAAGTTGAGATTCCTTATTCAACAGGCATGGATCCTTACAGTGGATTATTTGATATGTTTGAAACCAAAGGCTTGTTAGAAAAAGTAGGCAATCGTTACAAGTACATTACTAGTGAAGGTGACGAAATCCTCGAGTTCCGCAAGCGTTGGACAGGCGAACTGCTTGAACGTGTTATTGAAGATCTTCCTGCAAAAGAAGAACAAATGCTAAATATCGCGAAAGCAGAAGAAGAAGCAGCAAAGGCAGCCGAGGATGCTGCACTAGATGCTGAGGAAATAACAGAAGAATATATTGAGGAATAATAATGAACGAAGAAATAGCAGCCGATTTATGGAACTTGTTTAAAGAATTTTTGGATAAAAAACATGTTGAACTAGCAGCAGAACGTTATGTTGACATGTTGGCTGACTATGGAATGTCTGAAATCCAGTTACAAGATATGATGGGGAATAGCAAAAGACTTGATGCTGCTATTCAATATTATCTAGAATTAGATCAAGATGAAGATTCTGATGAAGACGAGTGGGATGACTAATGGGATGGTATAGTCGAGTTAGTCGAGACATATCTGAAATACCAGCAGCAATACAACACTTTGAGAACGAGTTGGTAACAGCTCGTTCTGAAGTAAAGTTAAAAGGCAGTATTGAAAAAGCTGCTGCTGAGATGCCAGGCATTGTTGAATATCGCTTTAATCAACTACAAGAAGTTGAAGCTATACTCGAATTCCTTAATATTGAACTACGCAAACTGCGTAGTTCTTTTTTTAGAAAATATCTAGAAAACTATCAGCGAGCATTGTCAAGTCGCGATGTTGAAAAGTATGTTGACGGCGAAGCTGACGTATGCGACTATGAAAAGATTATTAATGAGTTTGCATTAATACGCAACAAATGGTTGGGTGTTCTAAAAGCACTTGATCAAAAACAATGGCAGATAACTAATATTGTAAAGTTAAGAGTTGTAGGCATGGAAGATGCATCATTATAAGGAACATCATGGCATTTAGTAAAGAATATTTAGAACAACTAACAGCACTACATAACAGATCGAAATTTGGAAGTGGCAATGATATTCCGTATGTTGTTTCTCAAATTTTAGAAAATAAGGATATTACGAGTATATTAGACTTTGGTTCTGGCAAAGGTTATACCTCACAAGCAATTACTACACAGTTTCCTAATATAAAAGTGTATACATATGATCCAGTTACAAGTCCAATCGATTTACCAGAATCAGTTGATATGATTTACAGTAGCGATGTATTAGAACATGTTGAACCAGAATTAATTGACAAAACGCTAGTCGATCTTTTTAATCGAGCATCAAAATACCAGTATCATTTAATTGCGTGTCATCCAGCAAAGAAATTTTTAAATGACGGTCGTAACGCACATCTAATTATCGAAACTCCTAAGTGGTGGAAGAAAAAGTTAAAAACATTTGGCTGGACTGTAGAATACGAAGAAATCTCAGAACGATATATTGAACGACTCGATATTAATGTTATAAAATATATTACAGTATTAAAAAAATGAAACAAGTGTACGAATATTGGATGCCTGATACTGATGAACATTTTGAACGTTTGATTGCAAAACGTATAAAAAACGGTGGCCCTGCAGAGTATCAAGACGATGTTAGAAATGCTGCATACAAGTATGTTACAGATTTTGGTATTGCTGTAGACGTTGGAGCCAATGTTGGATTATGGGCAAAACCACTTACTGAAAAATTTAAACATGTAATAGCATTTGAACCTCTTGAGCAAGTGTATAGTTGTTTAGAAAGTAATGTACAAAACCTAAACGTAGAAATACACAAATATGCATTAGGTAATGTAAATGACAATGTTGAAATGATTTATGATAGTGAAAATACCGGTGGCAGTTTTGTTAGTAAAGTCGGCACCGGCAATATTGTTATCAAACGCATGGATGATTTAGATTTACCAAAGTTTGGATTATTAAAAATTGATTGCGAAAGACATGAGCTTGAAGTATTAAAAGGCGCAATAGACACAATATTAAAATATAAACCTATTATTGTATGCGAACAACAAGCTGACACCAATGAATGTGCTGGCATGTATTTAAAATCATTTGGTGCTCGCGAAATAACAAATGTAAGAAAAGACTACATCTTTGGATGGTAATATGAAAATAACAATAGTTACAACATTTGGCGATCAGCATTATAACATGTATGCCAAAAACTTTATGTCTAGTTTAAAAAAATACTTGGATCCTGAAATAAATGTATTAATATATACAGATAAAAAATATTTTGAAAACACAGATACATGGAAAAACTATATTCTCGAAGACGAATGCCCTGAACTTATCAAGTTTAAAAACCGCAACAAGCATAGAGTTATTGAAAACAAAACAAAAGGATGGATATATGATGCTGTACGTTTTAGTCATAAGAGTTATTGTATAGTAGATGCTGCTAAAAAAACACAACAAGGAAGACTTATTTGGCTCGATGCCGACACTGAAATAATTGCTCCGTTAACTAAACAATACCTAAATTCAAAACAAAACCCTAATACATTTGTAAGCTACTTAGGAAGAATTGATCGATATAGCGAAACTGGATTTATAAGCTGGAATATGACCATTCCTTATGCTGCTGATTATTTTAAAAAATGGCAACATTATTATGATACCGATTTAATATATCATTTAAATGCTCAACTCGATTGTCATGTGTTTGACGCTGTTACACATGAATTTTTTCGTACACACAACTTAGTACCAGAAAATATTAGTCCTCCTAAAGTAAATAAAGATCATTTTGATAAAGCATTCAAAGGAGTCATGTATCATTATAAAGGCGATGACAAAGAAGATGTTAACACTAATTTTAAAAGACGTCAATACCGATCAAAAAAAGAAAAACTAAAAAATGAAAATAATAGTAACAGGACATAAAGGATTTATTGGCAGTCATTATTATAACTACATCAAAGATAGTTACGATGCAGTTTATCCTTATGATAAGAAAAACGGCATTGCAGATGACCTAAGTAATATCACAGTAGCAAGAAATGCGCCCGACTGCGATGTTGTTGTACACTTGGCAGCAACAAATGGCACAAGATTGTTTTATGAAAATCCAACTGATGTTTGTATCAATAATACATTGCCAACTATAAACTTGATTGAACGCTATAGAAATACAAATACTAAGTTTGTATTTGCAAGTACCTGTGAAATATTTAATGGAGCAATAGATGAAGGTTACTACACTATTCCAACTGATGAGCAAGTACCAGTTATGTTTAACAACATTACGAATCCAAGATGGAGTTATAGCGTTCCGAAAGCTCTCGGCGAAAACCTAGTAGCAAACAGCGGCCTAGATTATCTTATTATACGTTACTTCAATGTATACGGCCCAGGACAGATTGATCATTTTATCAATGAGTTTGTTGAACGTTGCAAAGCAGGTGAATACTATATCAAAGGTAACGACACTAGAAGTTTTTGTTATGTTGATGACGCTGTAAAAATGACACACAGTCTTGTAGAGAATGTCAACAACAAAACTGTGCATGTTGGTAGGAATGAAGAAACTCCTATTGCAACAGTTGCAAAAATAATCATGGGCATAATGGGAATAAATCCAGACAGACTAGAAGTACGGCCAGGTCCAGTTGGCAGTGCTAAACGCCGTTGCCCAGATACAACACTAGTACAGTCACTTACTAAGTTTGTAGACTATACACCACTAGAAGTTGGTTTAAGAAAGACAGTAGAAAGTTTACTATGAAACTAGGTATTATTGGATTAGGTGCTGTAGGCACAGCAAATAAAGAAGGCTTTGAACATATAGGACATACGGTTGTACCTCATGATATCATATTTGATACAACAATACATGATGTTCTTGACACTGCAATAACGTTTTTGTGTGTGCCAACTCCGCAAGCAGATGACGGTAGTTGTGATACAAGTATATTAGAATCGGTTATTACCGAACTTTCGCAACTTGACTATAAGGGTATTATTGCAATACGTAGTACAGTTGTTCCAGGATTTACACAACGCATGATCGACACACATAGAAATCTTACTATATGTTTTGTGCCTGAGTTTTTACGTGAACGTTGTGCAGCTGAGGATTTTATTAACAATCATAAATTACTAGCGATTGGAACACACGATATTTGGGTATATCGTAAACTAGTAAAAGTACATGGAACATTACCTGAACACACAGAACATTTAACGCCAAACGAGGCAGAAGTATTAAAGTATTATAATAATGTTTATGCTGCATTGCGTGTTACATTTGCCAACGTGATGTATGAAGTATGCAATAAACTTGATTGCGATTATACCACTATTAAAAATGCTTATATTAAAACAGGCAAAGCTACCGACATGTACTTGGATGTAAATCCTAATCTTAGAGGCTACGGAGGCATGTGTCTGCCAAAGGATACACAAGCAATAGCATCATTGTTAAAGCAACTTGATTTAGACTTTGAACTGATTAATAGTGTGCATACCGATAATGAAAAGTTTAAGAAAACAGTGTTTAATGGAATGAGAAGTTAATGAAATCTTATTCTCAATCGTGCCAAGATCTATTTGCATTAGAAGTGTGTAAAACAAAATCGTATATTGAGATTGGCGCAAAGAAATCTGTGAAGTTTAACAACACATACGAGTTAGAAAACAACGACTTTCAGGGATTTAGTCTCGAACTTTCAAAAAAACATTTGCCAGACTGGGATGCACAATCTAGAAAGAATAAATGTTATTTTGAAAATGCATTAACTTTTGATTATCAAAAAGCAATACAAGAAAACAATATGAACATGCATGTAGGATATTTAAGTTGTGATATTGAGCCTGCTGCAAACACGTTCCGTGCATTACAACGAGTAATAAGTCAAGGTGTTACATTTGATTGTATAACATTTGAACACGATGAATATCAAGAAGGTAACAAATATAATAGACTTGCAAAAGAGTTTATGGCTAGCAACGGATACAAAGTTGCAGTAGATCAAGTATTCATAAATGACGAACCTGAAAAAATATACGAAACATGGTTTGTAAACAATAATATTGCGTATGAACAAACAACATATGCCACTTTTTTAGAACAATATAAAACTATCATATAAGTATTACTATGAAAACAGTATTAGTTACAGGCGGATTTGATCCACTTCACAGTGGTCATATTGAATATTTCAAAGCAGCAAAGCAGTTGGGTGATAAATTAGTTGTAGGATTAAACAGCGATACATGGCTTGTAAATAAAAAAGGTCGGCCGTTTATGCCATTTGGAGAACGTGCGGCCATCGTTAAAGAACTGTCTGTAGTCGACGATGTTATACTAGTTGAAGATGATGACACCGGTGGCACAACAAAGGCTATAGGATTAATACTTGCAACACATAGTGGTAAATTAATTGTTGCAAACGGCGGCGACAGAGTAGATGGCGGTATACCAGAGCAAGCAACATACGGTGATCATCCTGACGTAGAGTTTGTGTTTGGTGTCGGCGGCGAAGATAAAAAGAACAGCAGTAGTTGGATATTAAAAAACTGGGACAAGCCTGTTACCAAACGTGCTTGGGGCGAATACAAAATACTAGATAGCAACAAAGACTGGCAAGTAAAAGAACTCACATTTTATGAAGGCAAAGCATTAAGCGATCAAAGACATTTTAAACGCAGCGAGCATTGGCATGTTGTTGACGGTGTTATAAACATGTATTTAGAAGACAAGTCTGGACACAAAACATCACACTTGTTAGTACCGGGCGATAGTATAGATATACCTGTAGGATATTGGCACAAAGCAATCAATATAGACAATAAAAATGCTAAAGTTATTGAAGTGTGGATGGGCAAAGAATTAACGGAGAATGATATTGAACGAAGAGATTAAAATGAATCAACCTATTAAACCATTAAAGATATTTGTAGGTTGGGATAGCAGAGAAGATATTGCATATCAAGTGTGTAAAGCTAGTATTGAAAACTTAGCAAGTGTTCCTGTTGAAGTTATACCATTGAAGCAAAAAGAACTCCGTAAGCATAAAGTATATACTAGACCAGTAGATGCGTTAGCAAGTACAGAATTTACATTTACAAGATTTCTTATTCCGCATTTAACTGAGTATGAAGGATGGGCATTGTTTATTGACTGTGACTTTGTTGCTCTTGAAGATGTTAAACTATTGTTTGATCAAGCCGATGACAAATATGCTGTGATGTGCGCTCAACATGATTATACTCCAAAAGAAACTGTAAAAATGGATGGTCAAGTCCAGCATATATATCCACGTAAAAACTGGAGTAGTATGATGCTTATTAACTGTGGGCATCCTAGCAATGCAAGTATAACAGCCGAACAAGTAAACAATGTACATAAAACTGGAGCATACTTTCATAGATTTAGTTGGCTAGACGATACAGAAATTGGAGAACTAAGTCACGAATGGAACTGGTTAGTTGGATGGTATAAAGAACCGGAGGATGGATCTCCAAAGTTTTTACACTACACAGAAGGCGGTCCTTGGTTTAAACAATATGAATCTTGCGAATATGCAAGTGAATGGTATAATGCAAAAAGTCGTATGCATGAAGAAATAATCGAAAGTCAAAAAAAAAGATCGCCGATTTAAGATTTAAAGATAAAAAAATAAATGACTTAGACTATCCACAATATTTTATAGATTATTTTAATGCCACGGTTCGGGATATTATAGATCCTGAAAGGGTTGTGTATAATCCGGATGCAATATTAAAAAAAGTTAAGGAAGACCAAATGGGTATAAAAGTAGTAGCAATAGCCTCAGACATAAACAAAGATGTTTTACAAAGAAAAGGAGCCGGATTTGATCCTTACCTTGAAGCATTTGTTATCGGTTGCAACGGAAAACTCGGAAACTTTGATTTAAAAACCGGAACTACTAACCCTTTGGTTTGTAGAGGAATAGGCGGAACCAGTCGTAAAGCTATTGCTTATTGTAAAGAAAATAATATTGATTTTTATACTATCGATACTGGATATATACAACCCGGAACAAAAAAAGAATACCATCGTATTACTAAAAACGCTATGCAAAACATTGGGCCTTGTATCGAACGAGATCATGATAGACTTAGATTACTAAAATGGAGATATAGAAATCATCGTCCGGGTAGTAAAATATTAGTAGTTCCTCCTAGCGAAAAAGTAATGAATTTTTATGGATACGATTTAAATGTATGGATGCAAGAAACTATATCAGAGATTAAAAAATATACATCAAAGGATATCGAAGTTAGATTAAAACCTTCGCGTACTGACAGAAATACCACAAATACTATTCAACAAGCAATGGAAGATGCATATTGTGTGGTTACATATAATAGTATTGCTGCTACTGAAGCATTGCTATACGGTGTGCCTGCAATAGCACTAGCACAAAATTCAGCAACAATGTTTTGTAATACTGAAATATCTCAAATAAATGATTTATATATACCCAACCCAGTTGATATGACTGCATTTGCTGCGCACCTAAGCTATTGTCAATTTACAACTAAAGACATGCGTACAGGAGTTGCTTGGAAAATACTAAATGAAAGTAGTTAGTTATCTTAAAAGTGTTCCAAGAGCAAACAGCAATGAACAAAAGACATTGTTATTAAAACATTTTGTACAAGGTGTTAATGCAGCAGGCGACGAAGGCATACTACACGATGGTGATCATTTGGTAAACTCTGATGTTGGTGTTATACAAGGATGGGTGTATGATAAAAAAACTACTCCTCATTTGAAGCTAAGAGACGATGTTATTAATCATCAAGACAAAACAAACAAATATGTTTGTTGTGCTGATGCTAATCTTTTTTTATATGCTAATAAACTTAATCCTCACGGATATCTAAGATATAGTTTTAATGGAATATTTCCAAACACTGGCATATATTGCGATAGTAATATTGATCCTAACAGATGGAATATTATCAGTAGAGATACTGGTATACAGTTGCAACCTACTATTAAAAAAGGAAAGTTTATCATACTAATGATGCAACGCAATGGAGGCTGGAGCATGAAAGGACTTGATGTACAAGATTGGGCAATACAAACTATTACACGCATTCGTAAGCACAGCGATCGTCCTATTGTAGTACGAGCACATCCTGGAGACAAAGCAGCACATATATATTTAAATCATCGTACTTCGAGATTAGCAAGAATGAGAGGAGTACGAATAAGTGATTTTAATACACCATTGGAACAAGATTTACACAAAGCATGGGCAGTAGTTAATCATAATAGTAGTAGCGTAGTAGGTCCTATTATACAAGGCTATCACTCATTTGTAACCGATAGTACACATAGTCAATGCGCTGATGTATCACATGATGATTTTCATAGAATTGAAAACCCAAAAGAGTTTGACAGAGAAGCA
>Ga0209138_1000339_pt1 | contig 47292 bp, 42 predicted proteins | sample SaaInl3SG_22_DNA_FD_184645 | JGI IMG/M metagenome (GOLD analysis project Ga0209138, IMG submission 184645) | Marine microbial communities from expanding oxygen minimum zones in the Saanich Inlet - ESP_153SG_22_DNA (SPAdes) (version 2) | ecosystem: Environmental > Aquatic > Marine > Intertidal...
GTCCCGACTCTTATTTACAACATGAACTTGAGGCGTCCTTTATCTATGAAGATACTCCCGATCAAGAGAAAGCAACTCGAGAGGTTAAAGCCGATATGGAGCGTGATCGTCCTATGGACCGTTTAGTTTGTGGAGATGTTGGTTTTGGTAAAACCGAAGTTGCTATTAGAGCGGCATTCAAAGCTCTAGATAATGGAAAGCAAGTAGCAGTGCTTGTACCGACCACTATTCTGGCCTTTCAACATGCAAAGACCTTTGCTAAACGTTTAGAGGACTTACCGGTTCGGGTGGATTTCTTAAATCGTTTCAGAACCGCTAAAGAGAAGAAGGAGGTCTTAGAGGATGTAAAAGCAGGGAAGGTTGATATTCTTATCGGAACCCATCAGATTGTCAACAAAAACATCAAATTCAAAGACCTTGGACTACTTATCGTCGATGAAGAACAAAAATTTGGAGTCTCTGTAAAAGAACGAATCAAATCATTCAAGGCGAGTATTGATGTACTTACCCTCACGGCAACACCTATACCTAGAACTCTGCAGTTTAGTTTGATGGCAGCAAGAGACTTATCGGTGATAAGTACTCCGCCGCCAAATCGATATCCGATTGAAAGTAGTGTCATACGCTTTGATTTAGAAGCAATTCGCGATGCAATTAGCTTTGAAATTGAGCGTGGCGGACAAGTTTATTTCATACACAATCGCATCGAGAATATTAAGGAAGTTGCGGGGATGATTCAACAGCTCGTTCCTGACGCACGAATCAGAAGCGGTCACGGCAGAATGGACGGTAAAGATCTCGAAGAACTCATGCTCGATTTCATGAATGGGAATTTCGATGTTCTGGTCTCCACCACCATCGTTGAGAGTGGACTCGACATACCCAATGCGAATACCATTTTAATCCACAACGCCCACAGTTTTGGTTTAAGCGATTTGCATCAAATGCGCGGTAGGGTCGGACGATCGAATAAAAAGGCGTTTTGTTATTTCATCACAGATCCGTTTGAATCATTAACCAGTGAGGCAAGAAAAAGAATGGAGGCTTTAGCTCAATTCACTGAACTTGGGAGTGGATTCCAAATTGCGATGAAAGACCTTGAAATTAGAGGTGCGGGTGATTTATTGGGAGGTGAACAAAGTGGCTTCATCACAGATATCGGATTTGATACCTACCAGAAAATTGTTTCTGAGGCCATCGAAGAACTGAAAAATAATGAGTTTAAATCGCTCTACGAGGAAGAAAAAGAAAACGAAGAAGTAAAAGAGTACATCAGCGAAGTACAGATAGACACTGATTTAGAATTACTCTTTCCCGATGATTATATCAATGCAAACGCTGAGCGTTTAAGTCTTTACCAAGAGTTGAGTGAAATCGAAAGCGCTGAAGCGTTGACCCATTTTGCGAAGCAATTAAGAGACCGATTTGGGCCGCTTCCGCAGGCTGCAAATGATCTCATTCAGTCTATTTCAATGAAGTGGATCGCCAAGTCACTTGGTGTTGAAAAAATCGTATTCAAAAGAGAAACGCTGATCGGGTACTTCTTATCAGATAGCCAATCAGAATTCTATCAGAGTGCAGCCTTTCAGCATCTAATCAAGGCTTCGGCTACCTTGCCTTGTGCTCTTAAAGAAAAACCTTCAAAGAATGGTCCTCGATTACTGATTCGCTTCGATCAAATCAAATCTCTAGAAGAAGCAATAGACGCCCTCAAACAACTAAAGCTATAAGGCTTTTAACGCCTTGATTACGGTAAAAGCTTTATCTGCCTCAGGATCATCTACAATTATGGTAAATTCATTCGTAGTAGAAATCACCTCATGCAGCACAATACCTTCCCAAGCCAAACGTTGAAAGATAAAATAATAGACACCGGGGACAGTAACGTTCTCATGCGGTAGTTTAACCGTTACTGAAGCGAGATTAGTCACCTTTTGAGTCATGCGCTCACCACTAAATAGCTCTTCGATATACCGCTCTAATCGATCGCTAACCACAATATTTATTTCGTTAACCCCGCGAGATGAAGTGTAGAAAACATCAGGATTTCGACGAATCTCACGCATGAGTTGTGCCTGCTTTTCAAGAATACTCTCTGAAGTTAAAAATGTAAAATCAACTAAAGAGGAGCGCACCGTAATCTCACCAATATTCTTCAGAACTTTCACAATCTTATGAGTAGCTCTAAACTCTAGGTGTTCTGAAAGACGCTTAAGAGCCATTACGATGGCACCTTCACGCACCTCTTTTCCTAAATAAGATTCAATTTCAGGTCGTATCTGACGTGATAAAGAAGTAAGGTTAATAATGCCTTCAGCTAGAGCCGATTGAAGAAATGGTTTACGGTGAATGACGCTTTCTACGACAGATGAAATGGTCTTCATATAGTTAATTTATACATATTGTTTTATTTATAACAATTCGTCAAATATATAAAGAAATGTCGATAAAGTGCGAAACTTGTGAATTTTTCTGTCTTAAGTGGACACCTACCAGATCTATTCGCAGCTCCTCAACTTCAGAAATTCGATGCGCGTAGAAAGAGCCTATGGCCTGTAATCTAGCAAACTGTGCTTTAGAAATACGTTTAATTATCTGCTTTGTAGCTAAAAACCGTGTACTCGACTTAACCTCAACGATCACTAAAATTCGGTCTTTAATTGCTAGAATATCAGCTTCTAAATGACCAAGTCTGATATTTTGATGAAGAATACGGTACCCTTGTTTTTCAAGGAAGGTTACTGCTTCTATCTGGCCAAGATCCCCTACTCTTTTACTCATTGGCATTAAAAATAGTGAACAGAATATTCAGGAATCGTTCGATAAACATCTAGAATCGATTCGATAAAGAATTAACTATTTTTGCCTTCAAATCATCAGTGAATGTCAGACTCGAAAAAACGATATACCCTTACCGCTGCACTACCCTACACTAATGGACCTATTCATATTGGGCATTTAGCCGGGGTATACGTGCCTGCAGACATATTTGCACGTTACAAAAGACTACAAGGCCATGATGTAGCCTTCATTTGTGGAAGTGACGAACACGGAGTTGCTATATCTATGAAAGCTCGAAAAGAGGGAATCTCACCTAAAGAAGTCATCGACACTTACGATGCGATCATTCGAAAATCTTTTGAAGACTTCGGAATCTCTTTCGACAATTACTCAAGAACCTCTAGAGACATTCACCATAAGACTGCTCAAGAATTTTTTACAAAACTCTATGAGCAAAAAGATTTCATTGAAGAAACTAGCGAGCAATTATTTGACGCCGAGGCAAACATTTTCTTAGCTGATCGTTTTGTTACGGGCACTTGTCCAAAATGTCAAAACATAGAAGCTTACGGCGACCAATGCGAAAAGTGTGGATCGAGTTTAAACGCTACAGACCTGATTGATCCTAAGAGTACCTTAAGTGGCGCAACACCCTCTCTTAAATCAACAACACACTGGTACCTACCCCTAGATAAAAGTGAGGCTTTCTTAAGAAAATGGATTTTAGAAGATCACAAAGAAGATTGGAAGTCAAATGTTTACGGCCAGTGTAAATCATGGATTGATGATGGGCTTCGTCCTAGAGCGGTTACTAGAGATCTTGATTGGGGAATCAAAGTCCCTCTTGAATCTGCAGACGGTAAGGTTTTATATGTATGGTTCGAGGCACCTATCGGATACATTTCATCAACCAAAGAATGGGCGGATAAAAAGGGAATTGATTGGGAATCTTACTGGAAAGATGAGAACACCTCACTTATTCACTTCATAGGAAAGGACAATATCGTATTCCATTGTATTATATTCCCTGCGCTTTTAAAGGCACATGGAGATTATATACTCCCAGAAAATGTGCCTGCAAATGAGTTTTTAAATTTAGAAGGGCAAAAACTCTCGACCTCTAAAAACTGGGCAGTTTGGCTTCACGAATATCTCGAAGACTTTGAAGGAATGCAGGACGCCCTGAGATATGTTTTAACAATTAATGCTCCTGAAACCAAAGACAACGACTTCACTTGGGATGATTTTCAGGCCCGGGTAAACAACGAGCTGGTTTCTGTTTATGGAAACTTCATTAACAGAGTAGTTGTTCTGAGTCAGAAATACTATGATGGAATTGTTCCAGAAGCCGGACCGTTAAGCGATGAAGACAAACAAATATTTCAAGAATTAAAAGAAGCTCCTTCTGCAATTGAGAAATCGTTAGACCGATATCGATTTAGAGAGGCTGCCGGTCTTTTAATGGGTGTTGCGAGACTAGGTAATAAATACCTAGCTGACCATGAACCTTGGAAACTAATTAAATCTGATCCTGAGCGCGTTAAAACCATCATGAATGTAGCGCTTCAACTATCAGCTGGTCTCGCGTATCTCTCTGAGCCATTCTTGCCATTCTCAGCAGAAAAGTTGAAGAAAATGCTCAATTTAAAGATCATTGAAAACCCTTTTGAGCACCTCAAAACTGCAACTTATCTAGTCTCTGCAGGTCAAAACCTCGGAACTTCTGAATTACTATTCAGAAAGATTGAAAATGCTGAAATACAAAATCAGTTAGATAAACTGAAATCAACAGAAAAAGATTCTACCATTATGCAAGAACCACAAAAACCTGCCATCAATTATGACACCTTTAGTAGTCTTGATTTAAGGGTTGGCACGATACTTTCAGCTGAAAAAATGCCTAAAGCCGATCGATTACTCGTTCTGAAAGTCGACACTGGACTTGACCAAAGAACCATTGTATCTGGGATTGCAGAGCATTTCTCACCTGAAGAAGTGGTTGGGAAAAAGGTTTGCGTTCTAATGAACCTTGAACCTCGTAAACTTAGAGGTGTAGAAAGTCAAGGTATGCTGCTCATGGCAACAGACCCTGAAGGAAAACTAAGTTTCATGAGCCCAAAAGATGCAGTAGCTGCAGGAAGCCCTATTTCTTAATGCTAAAAATTGCTTTCGATTCAATTTATGTTCTAGATCTACCTGAAGGCCATAGGTTTCCTATGCTCAAGTACGACCTGCTACCGAAGCAGTTGATTCATGAAGGCACCTGCAGCGAAGAGAACTTCTTCTCTCCTGAGTATCTCGATCCTAAAGACGCCCTAAGTGTTCATACAGAATCTTACTTTCGACGATTAATAAATTCAGATCTCACCCCTAAAGAGGTGAGAAAAATAGGATTCCCATTATCTCAACATCTCATTGATCGAGAACAAAGAATCGCACAGGGAACCATCGAAAATTGCTATTACGCATTTAATCACGGAATATCTATTAATATCGCAGGAGGCACACATCATGCCTATACCGATCATGGAGAGGCCTTCTGTCTATTAAATGATCAAGCGATCGCTGCATCTCATCTGATTCGCAAAGGGCTCATCAAAAAAGCACTAATCATTGATCTTGACGTACACCAAGGAAATGGAACTGCATCTATTTTTCAAAAGGATCCATCAGTATTCACATTCTCTGTGCATGGAGCGGCTAATTATCCCTTTAAAAAGGAAGAATCAGATGTAGACCTTCCTCTACCTAAAGGATGTAGCGATCTTGAATATTTAGCGCTCCTAGATGAGTATCTTGATCCTTTGATCGAGGAGGTAAAACCTGACTTTATCTTTTATCTCTCAGGAGTAGATATTCTAGAATCTGATCGATTAGGAACCTTAGGCCTAACTCTTAATGGATGTAAGGAGAGAGACCATAAGGTTCTAAATCTTGCGCATTCAAAAGGAATTCCTATTCAATGTTCAATGGGTGGTGGTTATTCAAAAGACATACGAGTAATTGTAGAGGCTCACGCCAATCTCTTTCGAATAGCCCAATACCTCTACGATTAAAAAGTCTCTGATTCTATAGCAGCTTCAGGCTTGCCTAAAAGCAATAAATCAGAGCAACGAATTTCTGTAATACGCTTCTTTAGACCTTCATTGTCGTCATAAGATCGATGGGTAATTCGTCCAGAAACAGCGATCTCCTTACCCTTCTGAACATACTTCTCTGCAATTTCGGCTTGGCGATCCCACGCAATGATCGTATGCCATTCAGTTGAAACGGTTCTTTCGCCTGCGGCATTATTGTAAATTTCATTGGTGGCCAAACTAAACTTTGCAAGTTTCTTGCCTCCCTCTAGTTCTGTGATTTCTGGGTCATTGCCAACATAACCTATTAGTTGGGCTTGATTTCTTAGTGCATTCATAAAATTGATTTTGCTTCAAAGTTGAATACTGAGGATCTAACTTTTCGTGCTGTAAACGGATAGAAACGTTTAAATATCCAAGCTCCTATTTTAATAAACACTGAGTGTTATTTGCAGTGAAGGTCTTCTTCTTTGTGCCAAAACAGATTTCATATGAACAGAGGTTGTAAAGTTTGTAAAGAGCCCTTATTCGGTAGAACAGATCAAAAGTTTTGCAGTGATGCTTGTAGAAGTCATCATCACAATCTTAAGAATCAAAGAGAGAATCAGAGCTTTTACAGTACTCATCGAAGACTTCAACATAATTACAGAATTTTAAGAGACTATATTATCGGTGAGTACACGGAGTGCAATCTCAGTGAATTGAATCGACAAGGGTTTAGACCCTCATGTATCACTGAGATAGAAAAAGGAAAAAAGGGTGGTCTGCCAAAATACTATCTTTACGATATTGGGTACCACTTTTTAACCTCAGAGAAAATCAAAATATTCAAACGCGTCAAGATTGATTAAAATCGGAATTTTAGGAGAAGGTTGGCTCGGGAGTTATCTCCTCCAAAGACTTCAAGGAAATGGATTCGACGTAAAAGGAGCCAAAACCTTTGGATGCTATTTTAGAAACAACCGATGGGAAGGTGAACTGTCTGCATTTCTAGAGAGTTTATCCTATTTAATTATCACCATACCAAGTGGTGCTAGCAGAAATACCAGTGATCCCAAGGATGGAAATCTTCCCTTATTCAAACAATTAATAAGCCGCCTAAATAAGAATCCGAACTTAACCGTTTTCTACACCAGCAGTATCTCTGTATATGAAAAAGCGGTAAGAGTAATTGATGAAAATACAAAGCTTGACCCGAAAACTTCCTCAGCAAGGGTAATTACAAGAATTGAGGAGGAATTTGAAAAGAGTCAAATCCAAAGGTTTCATGCACTGCGACTAGGAGGTCTTATTGGAGAAGATAGACACCCAATCTATAGTCTATTAAGCGCGCAGAAAAGTATAGCATCCGATGAACTCATCAATTTCATTGACCGTGAAGACATTTTTCAATGTATCCAATGGCTCTTTGATAATCCTCAAGAAGGACCATTAAATCTAGTGGCACCTTTTCACCCCACAAAGAAGGAGTATTACACGAGAATAGCAGAAGAAAGAAATTTAGACCTTCCGGTTTTTACAGAAGGAGGCATCGCCTCAGAAGTAGTGTCTCTAAAGTTACCCCTAAAACAACTTTGCACTAGGGGGATTTAATCACCATTTCGCTCCCACTGAAGCGAAATATATTTCATAAGCCCTTTGTAGGCAATAAAAGTATCTTCTAAAATTGTTGAGTCCACTCGACCCTCTGAAAGCTTTTCTTTCAAACGAAAAAGTTCGGTTTTCAAGAGATCTAGTCGACTTAAATATCCTGGGCTTCCAATCTCCTCAGGTTTTTGTTGATTTTCTAGGTTTTCAGCACTCTTTAATGCGTTTTCTACCGCTAACAATAGATCCTCTGAGTTATTTACTTTATAAAGCGTCTCATAGGTCTGTGAAAACAATTGAAGTGTTGGCCAATTGCGGTAGAGCTCACTGCTATTAGAAATAAAAATTTCTGGAAGAGAGTCTAGTTGTATCTCTTTTGAGGTTTCAACTAGGATAGGAGCTTCTTGTTTTTTGGGGTTACAAGAAAGCAGAACTAGTCCTAAAAAGATTGATAGAAATCGAATCATAAGACCAAATTACGATAATTGAAAAGACTATTTTTGTTAGAACAATTCGAAACAAAGAATATGTCGTCAAATGTTCTTGTAATAGGATCTGAAGGTCAAATAGGCACAGAACTGTGCTTAGAACTTGAGAAGCGGGATGATCTTGTTCTTTATCGCGCAGACATTCGACTGCTTACTAACAGTGAACGTCGTTTGTATCGTTTAGATGCCACAGACCAAAGAAGTATCAAACAATTAATTCGTGAACTTCAAATTGATGAGGTTTATCTGATGGCCGCTTTATTAAGTGCAAAGGGTGAAGAGAATCCAAAATTAGCTTGGGAGTTAAATATGAATAGCCTTCTTCATCTACTCGATCTGGCCAAAGAAGGACTTTACAAAAAACTCTTCTGGCCTTCTAGTATTGCTGTTTTTGGCCCTGACAGTCCGAAAGTAGATACCCCTCAAAACACCACAATTAGTCCAAGCACCGTTTACGGTATCAGCAAACGTTCTGGTGAATTCTGGTGCAATTATTATTTTAATAAATATGGAGTAGATGTACGAAGCATTCGTTACCCAGGTCTAATAAGTCATGCAACTGAGCCGGGAGGTGGAACAACAGATTATTCGGTAGCGATCATCAGAGAGGCGATAAGTACGAGAAATTACACCTGTTATCTTAAAGGTAACACCATCTTACCAATGTTATTTATGCCAGATGCAATAAAAGCTACGCTTGCTATTATGGACGCTCCTAAGGAATCAATAACGATAAGAACCTCTTATAACTTGGGCGGATTTGAAACCAGTCCTGAACTCATGGCTCGTTCGATTCGTAGATTTATTCCTGATTTTGAAATTAATTACTCTATAGATTTTAGACAAGAGATTGCAGATTCTTGGCCTCAGAGCATTAACGACGAAAATGCAATTATGGACTGGGGGTTCGAATCAGAATACGATTTAGACCGAACGGTTGAAGCGATGATAAAGGCCTTAGGATAACTGAAAAAAGTAGGCTTTTAGTACCTTTGTATTATGCTTGATTGGTTCAATATCTTTTGGGAAAGTACAATTGGAGTTTTCGATTTTTACAAGCGGAATCTCTTTTTCGAAACCTCATGGAGTCAAAACTATTTATGGGGCCTACTATTGATTTCTTTAATTGTTTGGGGTCTTGAAATCCTTTTTCCATGGAGAACATCACAAGCAATTTTTAGAAAAGAATTCTTTACAGACCTCTCTCACATGGGGTTCAATTTTGTGTTGTTCAGCATATTCATTTCTGGGTTCTATGCAGTACTTTCAAAAGCTTTTAGTTCTCTTGGAATAGAGCTACAAAACCTTGCCATCATTGATATCAAAAGAATACCAGAATGGCTCGGATTACTTATCTTTTTCATCCTTGTCGATTTCTTCGGATGGCTAACCCATATAGTTCTCCACAAGATTCCGATTTTTTGGAAGTTTCATAAGGTGCACCACAGTGTTCATGAAATGGGATTTGCTGCACATTTTAGATTTCACTGGATGGAGAACATCCTTTATAAACCCCTGAAAACCTTAGCCATTTTACTTTTAGGAGGATTTGAGCCCGAGCAGGCGTACCTCATTCATTTTGTTGCCATACTGATCGGTCACCTAAATCATGCAAACATCAAACTAGACTATGGATGGCTTCGGTTCGTTTTCAATAACCCAGTGATGCACTTGCATCACCATGCAAAGGCTTTACCACAGAATCATTCATACGGAGTAAATTTTGGAATTAGCTTATCTATATGGGATTACCTATTTAGAACAGCTTATGTCCCTAACGAGAACGGAAACGTAGAAATCGGTTACATTGGGGATGAGGAGATGCCAGAAGGTTTTATATCACAACAATTATTCGGCCTTAAAAGAAAACAATGATTCAAATTGGCACCACTCTGGTTACTGAGGATCTTATTGAAAAAGACTTCGTTTGTAATTTAAATGCCTGCAAAGGTGCTTGCTGTGTAGCAGGTGAATACGGTGCCCCATTAGAGTCTTGGGAGGCCGAAAAGCTCGAGGAAATACTGCCAAAAATAAAGCCTTACTTACGTGAAGAAGGTATTGCGGCTATTGAAGAACAAGGCGCCTATATTACCGGAGAAGACGGCGATCTAGAAACGCCTTTAGTAAACGGAAAAGAGTGTGCATACCTCACCTTTAATAATCAAGGTCAAGGAGTCTGTGGAGTAGAAACAGCCTACTTAGATGGCACTATTGATTATCACAAACCAGTAAGCTGCCATTTGTATCCGGTGAGAGTGACAAAATACACTTCATTTGAAGCTGTCAATTATCACCGTTGGGAAATTTGTGATTCCGCTTGCACACTCGGAAAAGAACTAAAAGTTCCTATTTATCAATTCGTTAAGCACGCACTTGTAAGAAAGTTTGGTGAAGAGTGGTATGAAGAATTAGAGAAAGCCGCCGAACTTTGGAAACAAGAAAAGGGTCTTGTTTAAGGCCAAAAAAAGTTTCTAAATTTTTCTTGAAAAGAAAACCCTAGGGTTTATAGGAACTGAACTCACATTTCAACATTTTCTGTTAAAAACTTATCGGTCAACGACCCCAAACTCGCTTTACCCAAGGAGTTTGTTTTTACATCTTTGTTAGTCCCTGGTCTGTTCCAGAATCCATCAATTTTAAGAATTAAAAATAAAGCTATGTCGACTGCAGTAGAACCCATTTTACAAGACAATCCTGACCGATTTGTAATTTTTCCAATCCAACATCATGACCTTTGGCAATGGTACAAGACTTCAGAAGCATCATTCTGGACTGCCGAAGAAATTGATCTTTCACAAGACTTAAACGACTGGGAAAATAAATTGAACGATGACGAGCGTTATTTCATCAAGCATATCCTTGCATTTTTTGCAGCATCAGATGGTATCGTAAATGAGAATCTAGCAGAAAACTTCGTTAATGAAGTGCAGTATTCAGAAGCGAAATTCTTCTATGGGTTTCAAATTATGATGGAGAACATCCACTCAGAGACCTATTCACTGCTTATTGACACTTACGTTAAGGACGAGAAAGAGAAGAACACTCTTTTCAAGGCAATCGAAAATTTCCCTGCAATTAAGAAGAAGGCAGACTGGGCACTGAAATGGATTGAATCACCAAGCTTTGCAGAACGACTAATCGCTTTCGCTGCGGTTGAGGGTATCTTCTTTTCAGGAGCTTTCTGTTCTATTTTCTGGTTAAAGAAGCGCGGGCTTATGCCAGGACTGACTTTCTCAAACGAATTGATTTCGAGAGATGAAGGGATGCACTGTGACTTCGCTGTACACCTGCACAATAATCACCTAGTAAATAAGGTTCCGACCAAAAGAATCAAAGAGATTATTATTAACGCTCTAGATATTGAGCGCGAATTTATCACTGAATCCCTTCCGGCGAGTTTAATTGGAATGAACTCTAAGCTAATGACCCAATATCTAGAATTCGTAACTGATCGTCTTCTTGTGGAATTAGGCTGCGAGAAACAGTACAATGCTACTAACCCGTTCGATTTCATGGACATGATTTCTCTTCAAGGTAAAACCAACTTCTTTGAAAAGAAGGTGAGCGAGTACCAGAAAGCGGGTGTAAAACAAACTGAAGCTAATACAGACGATAAAGATCCATTTGCATTTGATGCAGATTTCTAATTAATACCATTCACCTAACCAACCCTTAAAACCTTTCGATATGCATGTAGTAAAAAGAGACGGGAGACAAGAGCCCGTTATGTTCGACAAAATCACCACGAGAATCCGCAAATTATGCTACGGATTAAGCCCACTGGTAGATCCAGTAAAAGTAGCAATGCGTGTTATCGATGGTTTATACGACGGCGTTACTACATCAGAATTAGACAACCTCGCGGCAGAAGTGGCAGCCACAATGACCACTACCCACCCAGACTTCGCACAGTTAGCAGCCAGAATTTCAGTGTCGAATCTACATAAAAACACCAAGAAGTCCTTCTCAGAAACCATGGACGACCTGTATAAATACGTCAACCCAAGAACCGGTAAGAAAGGGCCGCTTCTTTCTGACGAGGTACACAAGGTGATCATGGATAACGCAGAAAAGCTTGATTCATGCATTATCTACGATCGTGATTTTGGTTACGATTACTTCGGTTTTAAAACCTTAGAACGCTCCTATCTTTTGAAGATCAATGGTAAGATCGTAGAAAGACCTCAGCACATGCTGATGAGAGTTTCGGTTGGTATTCATCCGACCGACTTAGATGCTGCTATCGAGACTTATGACTTAATGTCTAAGCGTTACTTTACACACGCCACCCCAACCCTATTTAATTCAGGAACTCCAAAACCTCAAATGTCATCTTGCTTTCTACTAACCATGAAAGACGACAGTATTGATGGTATTTATGACACCTTAAAGCAGACCGCCAAAATCTCGCAGTCTGCAGGCGGTATCGGTCTATCAATTCACAATATCAGAGCTACAGGGTCTTATATCTCAGGAACCAACGGTACCTCTAATGGTATTGTTCCTATGCTTCGAGTATACAACGACACCGCTCGTTATGTAGATCAAGGTGGCGGAAAGAGAAAAGGGAGTTTCGCGATGTATATCGAACCATGGCATGCAGACATTTTTGACTTCCTTGATCTTAAAAAGAATCACGGTAAAGAGGAAATGCGTGCGCGCGACCTTTTCTACGCAATGTGGATACCCGATCTATTTATGAAGCGCGTTGAGGCAAACGAAGATTGGACACTTATGTGTCCTAACGAGTGCCCGGGATTATTCGATAACCACAGCGAAGAGTTCGACAAGTTATACCTTCAATACGAAGCTGAAAATAGAGGACGCAAAACCGTAAAAGCACGTGAGCTTTGGGAGAAAATCCTAGAATCTCAAATCGAGACAGGTACTCCTTATATGTTATATAAGGACGCAGCAAACCGCAAGAGTAACCAAAAAAATTTAGGGACCATCAGATCCTCAAATCTTTGTACTGAGATCCTAGAATATACCTCAGAAGACGAAGTTGCTGTTTGTAACCTTGCGTCAATTGCACTTCCAATGTTTGTAAAGGATGGCAAATTTGACCATCAAGAGCTTTTTGATGTCACCAAACGAGTAACACGCAACCTCAACACGGTAATCGATCGCAACTACTATCCGGTAGTAGAAGCCGAGAACTCAAACATGCGCCATCGCCCTGTCGGATTAGGAGTTCAGGGACTTGCCGATGCGTTCATCATGATGCGTCTACCGTTTACCTCAGATGAAGCGAAAAAACTAAATCAAGAGATTTTTGAAACGCTTTATTTCGCTGCCGTAACCGCATCAATGGAAATGGCGATTGAAGAAGGGCCTTACAGCAGCTATAAAGGTTCTCCAATTTCTGAAGGTAAATTCCAATACGAACTTTGGGGAATCAAGGATGACGAACTATCTGGTCGCTGGGATTGGGAAGCACTACGCAAGCAAGTACTAAAACACGGTGTTAGAAACTCACTTCTTGTTGCACCGATGCCAACGGCCTCTACTTCTCAAATTTTAGGTAATAATGAGTGTTTTGAGCCATACACCTCAAACCTATATACTCGTCGTGTACTATCAGGAGAATTTATTGTAGTAAATAAGCACCTACTTAAAGATTTAGTTCGTCTCGGCTTATGGAATGAAAGCATGAAGCAAGAGCTCATGAGAGCCAACGGATCTGTGCAGCATATTGACGGAATTCCAGAGGATATCAAAGAGCTTTATAAAACTGCATGGGAGTTGAGTATGAAAGACATTATTGATATGAGCCGTCACAGAGGTTATTTTATCGATCAGTCTCAATCGCTCAACCTTTTCATGGAAAATGCGAGCTTCAGCAAATTGACCTCAATGCACTTCTATGCTTGGAAGAGTGGGTTAAAAACAGGTATGTACTACCTAAGAACAAAAGCAGCTACAGACGCTATTAAATTCACAGTAGATAACACTAAGAAAGCTGCTCCAGTAGCAGTATCCGCAGAGGCTGAAATCAAGCTGGCTGAACAAGACGCCGCAAGCATCCGCGAGAAAGAAGTAGATATCGAACCGATGAGCCCTGAAGAGATGAAGGAGCTCATCAAAAGATCAAAAGAGGGTCAAGGAGATGACGACTGTTTAATGTGTGGATCTTGATTACTCACTGCCATAAGTAATTAAGAAACACAAAAAAAGCCCGCACCAATGGTGCGGGCTTTTTTAATTAAACTATTGAAGTCTTATTCAGACCAAGCTTTACCACCAGTAAGCGTTTGTACATCATCACAAGCGATATACTCGCCTGGTACTGGTAAATATGCAAGAACATTTTCACCAATATACTCAGACTCTTTGTAGGCGCTAATGGTCATACTTCTTAAATCTCCGGCAAATGCATAAGCATCTGAAGAAATAGACTCATCTCTATCACCGAACAAAGTAGTGAAGCTATCTACAAGATTTGCTTCACTAACCGCTGCCAGCGAACTAGCTCCTGTCGATTCAGTTATAAAGCTTGCGAAAGCTGTTAATTGACTCTTAACTCGATCCTGAGCCTGAGCGTCATAACATTCCGCGATCAATTTATCGATGAATACATGAACATTCACTTCAGAAGCTGAAGGAGTATCTGTAGTCGGCAAAATCACATCAATTGCCTTAACTAAAAATGAACCTTCTTCACTTGAGAAGAATTGTGGCGCCCATGCCAATCCGTCTGAAGAGCTACAACTCTGCAGAATGGATAATACCGTAGGAGTGGCAACGGCAAAACCGAAAGCCTTTCCTAAATTCTTAAGTGCGTCTCTTCTTTCCATTAGATATTTCCGTTTTTAAGTTCTTGAACTGCATGATTAGCTGCACGTGCTGTAAACGCCATGTAAGTAAGCGATGGATTTACACAATTTGCTGAAGTCATGAAAGAACCGTCAGTTACATAAACATTTTTACAAGCGTGTACTTGGTTGTACCCGTTAAGTACCGAAGTCTTAGGATCACGTCCCATACGAGCAGTACCCATTTCGTGGATACCCAGACCGATTGCATAGCTTCCGTTAAAAGAGTAGATATCCTTCGCCCCTGCTTTCTCAAGCATCTGTTCGGCTTGATCTCGCATATCTTTGCGCATCGCGATCTCATTCTCTTTAATAGTTGCATTAAAAGTCTGTGTAGGTAATCCCCACTGATCTAGCTTATCGTAGTCTAGGGTAAATCGGTTATCCTCATAGGGCAGAATTTCACCGAATCCGTAGAATGTGGCACTCCATTGACCAGGCTCTAGGATGTTCTCCTTTAGCTGTGGCCCGAACTTAGCTTCAGCAATTAAATCATTATAATTACTTCTGCTAGCTCCACCCTGATATCCGTAAAGGCCTTTGAAATCTTTACGATTGGTAGAACCTCCAATATTTCTAAATGAAGGCACATACCAACCAGCAACCTTACGGCCTTTGTAGTATTTATCTTCTAAACCTTCCATAATACCAACAGCACCAACATTTAAGTGGTGGTCCATGATGTTACGTCCTAGTTGATCACTATCATTTCCTAATCCATTAGGGAAACGATCAGATCGCGATTGCATTAGAATCGAAGTTGACGCAATTGCAGAAGCACACAAGAATACGACTTTAGCCTTGAATTCAAACTCTTCTTTAGTTACACGATCGATTACTTTAACACCAGTAGCCTTTTGAGTATCTGCATCGTAAATCACCTCGGTAACGATAGAATCAGGACGAAGGGTTAGGTTGCCTGTGCGTTCAGCAACAGGAAGTGTTGACGAAAGGCTGCTGAAGTATGACCCGAAAGGACACCCTCTGATACAGCGGTTTCTGTATTGACAACGAATACGTCCATCACCATCAAATTGCTTATCACTTGTGATGTGCGCCACACGACCTGGTGTAAGTACACGACCATCAAAATGCTCAGCAACTTTATCCTTGATTTTCTCCTCAGCACAGTTAAACTGCATCGGAGGCTCAAATTCACTATCAGGTAATTGAGATAATCCTAGCGACTCACCAGAAACCCCAATAAACTTCTCAACATGAGAATACCAAGGGGCAATGTCCTTATATCGAACCGGCCAATCAACGGCAACTCCATTACGAGCATTTGACTCAAAACTTATATCACTCCAACGATATGAGTGTCTTCCCCACATGATTGAACGTCCACCAACGTGATATCCACGCATCCAGTCAAAACGTTCTGTTTCGTTGTAAGGATGATCAACGTCATCTACAAACCAGTGCGAAGAAGATTTACGTGTGGTGTAACCCGTACGTGACTGCTTTTGCTGTCTCGCAGCCTCCTCAACCGTTTGACGATCACCATTAGGCAAATCCCACTTGTCTAGGTTAGCGGTTGGATAATCTTCGCGGTGTTTTTTCATAGGTCCTCTTTCGAGAACTAGGGTCTTCAAGCCATTTTCGCATAACTCCTTTGCCGCCCAGCCACCGCTAATACCGGTACCAACGACAATCGCGTCATACGATTCTTGCTCTTCGTTGAAATAAAATTTACTCATCGTTGTCAATAGTTTAGTTGGCACAATTTAGAGAAACCAATGATATTTTTCTACATTTAGTGGCCTTTTGAGGCAAACTTTAACAAGATAACAACACTAATCCTTACACAATAATCAATTATGAAGACAAGTACGCGCGTTCAACTATCGCTAATGATGTTTCTAGAATTTTTCATCTGGGGTGGCTGGTTTGTAACTATGGGTATATTCTTACCTAGCACCTTAGGAGCAACTGGATCAGAAAGCGCCATGGCCTATTCTACTCAAAGTTGGGGGGCGATAATTGCTCCATTTATTATTGGGCTTATCGCCGATCGATATTTCAATGCCGAGAGAATTCTGGGGGTGCTTCACCTTTTAGGTGCTTTTTTAATGTATCAAATGTCTGTAGCAGAAAATTTTACGGTATTCTATCCCTATGTATTGGGATACATGATTGCCTACATGCCAACGCTAGCCCTAGTGAACTCTGTTTCCTTTAACCAGATGACCAACCCAGCAAAAGAGTTTTCTCCAATCCGTGTTTTTGGTACGATCGGATGGATCTTAGCCGGATTAATCATCAGCTTCGTTTTCAAATGGGATGCGCCTGAGTCAGTAGCACAAGGAGCACTTCGAAATACTTTCTTAATGACGGGTATCGCATCTGCAATCTTAGGATTATTTAGTTTTACCCTACCTAAAACACCGCCAACCGCTAAAAAAGGAGCGGTTACTGTTAGCGATATTTTAGGTCTAGATGCACTAAGCCTTCTGAAGGACAGAAACTTTTTAGTATTCTTTTTGTCATCCGTACTTATATGTATTCCATTAGCTTTCTACTACCAACACGCCGCACAATTCCTAGGCGAAATTGAAGTAGCCAACCCAGCGGGTAAAATGACTATCGGACAAATCTCAGAAGTTCTCTTCATGCTTCTTTTACCTATATTCTTCACACGTTTCGGATTCAAGAAAACGATTTTAGTAGGTATGGCAGCTTGGGCAGTTCGTTATTTCTTATTCTCCATCGGAAATGCAGATGACGAAGTGTTCCTATTATTAATTGGTATCGCCCTACACGGTATTTGCTACGATTTCTTCTTTGTGTCAGGTCAGATTTATACAGACACAAAAGCAGGTGACAGTGTAAAAAGTGCAGCGCAAGGTTTAATTACTTTGGCTACCTATGGAGTTGGTATGCTTGTAGGGTTTTGGATCGCCGGACAAATCACGGATAGTTATGCTCTTAGCGGTGGCGGTCACGATTGGAAGCAAATTTGGGTTCTTCCTGCCCTATTCGCCATTGGAGTTTTTGTCTTATTTGCGGTATTTTTCCGTTCTGAAAAAGTTGAATACAAATCATAATTATGCCGAAAAAAATCAAACTTGGAATATTAGGCGGTGGAGGTGACTCCCTAATCGGAATCGTTCACCGAATTGCAGCATTCATTAATGATAACTATGAAATTGTCGGAGGAGTTTTCAATCCAGACAAAAACGTAAGTATTGAATTTGCAAAGCATATCGATATTCCAACCAATCGCATCTATGCGACTGTTGAAGAGTTAGTGGCTGCAGAAAATGCCCTACCCGAAGAGGAGCGTATGCAAGTTGTCAGTATCCTTACCCCTAACTTTCTTCATTTTCCGATGGCTAAAACGCTCCTCGAAAATGGATTCAATGTTATCTGTGAGAAGCCGATGACTACGACTTACCAGGAAGCTAAAGAAATTGCGGCACTTCAAGAAAAAGGTGGAGCAGTATTCGCACTCACGCATACCTACACCGGGTATCCGATGGTGCGTCAGATGAGAGAAATGATTCGATCCGGTGCTATTGGAGAGGTTCATAAAGTGGATGTTCAATACTATCAAGGGTGGATCAATCCGCTTATTCATGATGAAGCCTCAAGAAAAGCTACCTGGAGATTGGATCCTGAAAAATCAGGAATCTCATGTTGTGTAGGAGATATCGGAGTTCACGCCTTTAACCTCGTAGAATACACTACAGGCCTCGAGATAAAAGAAGTATTAAGCGATTTCAATTTCTTATACGATGACAACGTAATGGATGTTGATGCGACCGTTCTAGTTCGCCTTGATAAACATGTAAAAGGAGTGGTTCGTTCAAGTCAAATCGCTACTGCTGAAGAAAACAACATTGTTCTTTCAATATATGGAAAAGAGGGTGGCTTAAAATGGGAACAAGAAAATCCAAACTATCTGTACCTGCTTAAAGAAGGACAACCCATGCAAGTACTGAAGCCAGGACATGGATACAACAGCGCGTTTTCATTAGACGGCACAAAGGTGCCTCCAGGACACCCAGAAGGACTTTTCGACGCGATGGCTAATATCTACCTAGGAGTTGCTAGAGCGGTTCGCGGAGAAACCTACCATGACGGGGCATTCCCAACAGTTACCGATGGTCTTCGTGGAATGAACTTCATTGAGGCCACCGTTGAATCGAATGCTAAAGGAAATGTTTGGGTCACTTTAGACTCTCAACAATAAAGAAAACCCTATGAAAACGATTAAAGGACCTGCGGTATTTCTAGCGCAGTTTATCGACAGTAAATCTCCATTTAATTCTTTAGAAGGATTATGTCAATGGGCGGCAGATTTAGGATATAAAGGAATTCAGATCCCAACTTGGGAATCTTTCTTAATTGATCTGGATAAAGCGGCCGAAAGCCAAGACTATTGTGATGAACTCAAAGGAAAGATCGCATCATTCGGATTAGAAATTACCGAGCTATCGACACACCTTCAAGGTCAGTTAGTAGCAGTACATCCTGCCTATGACCTGATGTTCGATAATTTTGCACCCAATGCAGTAAAAAACAATCCAAAGGCAAGAACTGAGTGGGCAGTTGACACAGTAAAAAAAGCGGCTACAGCAAGTAGACGATTAGGGCTGAATGCACATGCAACCTTTTCAGGTTCGCTACTATGGCATACTATGCACCCTTGGCCACAACGCCCTGCTGGCTTAGTTGAAATGGGATTTGAAGAATTAGCGAAAAGATGGATGCCTATTTTGAATCATTTCGACAAAGAAGGAGTTGATGTATGTTACGAGGTGCACCCAGGAGAGGATATCCACGATGGGGATACCTTCGAGCGTTTTCTCGAAGCAACTGGTAATCATAAACGAGTAAACATTCTGTACGACCCGAGCCACTTTGTACTTCAACAACTTGACTATATCGAATACATCGATCATTACCACGAATTCATCAAGGCTTTTCATGTGAAAGACTCAGAGTTCAACCCTACAGGGAAAAAAGGAGCCTTCGGAGGATACAATGATTGGTCTGATCGTGCGGGACGCTATAGATCGCCGGGCGATGGTCAAGTAGACTTTAAAACCATTTTCTCAAAACTAACACAATACGGATGTGATGTTTGGGCAGTTATGGAATGGGAATGTTGCATCAAAAGCCCTGAACAAGGAGCTAGAGAAGGTGCTACATTTATCAAAAATCACATCATTGAAGCCACCGAAAAAACTTTTGACGATTTTGCAGGAGGCGATGTCAATAAAGACGAACTTAAAAAGATTTTAGGACTATGAAAGTAACCGCATTAATTGCACTTGGAGCCCTTATTGCAGGCTGTGCAAACCCTAGTCAGAAAGCCACCGAAACAAGCGCTCAAGAAAACGATTGGGAGGTACTTTTCGATGGTACCTCAACAGATAAATGGAAGCAATATAATCAAGACACCATGTCAGAAGCATGGAAAATCGAAGATGGAGCTCTCGTTTTTTATCCGCCCAAAGAGGGATCTCAATGGGGAAAAGGTCACAATATTGTTACCAAAGAAAAATACCACAGCTTTGAATTAGCACTTGAGTACAAAGTTGCAGAAGGAGCAAATAGTGGAATTTTCTGGGGAATTATCGAAGACGAGCGTCTTGCAGAACCTTACCTAAGTGGACCAGAAATTCAGGTCTTAGACAATGAAAGACATCCAGATGCAAAAGCAGGTCTTACTCACCAAGCTGGTGCGCTATACGATATGGTTGCGCCCTCAAAAGATGTTACCTTGCCTGCAGGTGAGTGGAATACTATGTCGATCACTATTGACTACTTTGCCAATCAAGGAGTCGTGATACAAAATGGCGAAGAAATCGTGAGCTTCCCAGTACATGGTGAAGGATGGAATGAGCTTGTTGCAAATTCTAAATTTGCCGATTGGGCTGCTTTCGGAAAGTATCGTACCGGTAAAATTGGACTTCAAGATCACGGAGACGTGGTTGCCTACCGAAATATTAAAATCAGAAGAATAAACGCTCCAAATATGGAACAAGAACCTACTATTCCGGAGGCTACTGAATTATATGAGCCTATACCTCCAAAAGTAACACCTGGCGTTAACGGTGGCGCTCCTAGCGATGCTATTGTATTATTTGATGGGACCTCATTCGATGCATGGGAAAGTGCTAATGGTGGTGAGGCTCCATGGATTTTAAATGACGACGGAAGCATGACCGTGGCCGATCGAACTGGTGACATCAGAACCAAAGAAGTGTTCGGAAGCGTTCAGCTGCATCTAGAGTGGAGATCTCCGGCAGACGTGCGTGGATCTAACCAATCACGCGCTAATAGCGGTGTATATCTGCAAGAAAAGTACGAGATTCAAGTGTTAGACAACAATAATAACCCGACTTATGTAAATGGCCAAGTGGGGTCTATTTACAAACAAGCGATTCCATTGGCAATGGCTTCAGTGCCTTCAGGAGAATGGAATACTTACGATATTATTTTTCATGCCCCAGAGTTTGATGAAGCAGGAAACCGAACCAAAGCCGGTACACTAACGGTAATACATAACGGAGTCCTTATTCAAGACCATTACGAGTTAAAAGGAACTACCGAATATATCGGATGGCCAAAGAATACTCCGCACGGACCAGGTGCACTTAGACTTCAAGATCACGGTGATAACTCTGGCGTGAGCTACAGAAACATTTGGATTAGACCTCTTTAAATAGGGGTCTTTTCCTACCTTTGCTGCCTATGATACACTCGATGACCGGATTCGGTCGACACATAGAGCACTTAGGCACAGAAAAAATTACCGTTGAGTTTAAATCACTGAACAGCAAAAGCCTAGATCTTAATCTCAGGTTACCACAAACCCTTCGCGCTTATGAAATCGATTTTCGTAAGAAAATAGCAGAACAACTGACTAGAGGAAAGGTTGAAGCTTATATCTACATCGAAGCAGAAACGGTACGCACACCCGCTCAAATTAATGAGCCTGTTGTTTCAGAATACCTAAGACAAATCAAGAGCTTTGCTGAAGGTGATGACTTAGCAGCACTAGCCTTGGCGCTTAAAATGCCTGAATCTCTTACTCAAGAAAAACAGGAAGCTGACGAAAATCAGATACGCAGTGTAAATGCGGCATTGGACAAAGCTCTCGAGGCACTTATTAGTTTTAGAAAACAAGAAGGTGAACAATTGATGCTCGATATACAATCGCGAATTGATTTAATCACAAAGCATCTCGAAAAGGTACTCGCTTTAGATGAAAAGCGCAGAGAAGGCGTAAGACGTCGATTAGAACAAGCAGTAGCCCAATTGAAAGAATCTATAGATGAAAATAGATTCGAGCAAGAACTCATCTACTATCTTGAAAAATATGATATTACGGAGGAGAAAGTTCGATTAAAAAACCATCTTTCTTATTTTTTAAAAACAGCTACTGAAAGTGAAGCTCCTGGCAAGAAATTAGGCTTTATCGCGCAAGAGATTGGACGTGAAATCAACACGATCGGTTCTAAAGCTAATGATGCCACCATTCAACGTGAGGTTGTTCAAATGAAAGATGAACTTGAAAAAATTAAAGAGCAGCTACTAAATGTCCTTTAACACCAACAAGCTTATCGTCTTTTCAGCACCATCTGGCAGCGGTAAAACAACGATTGTTAGGCACTTACTAGAGCAAACAGACCTACCTCTAGCCTTTTCAATTTCAGCCACTACTAGAGCTTCTAGAGGTGCAGAGAAAGAAGGTGTAGATTACTATTTCCTTAGTCCAGAGGCCTTTAGGAGTAAGATTGAAATGGGTGAGTTTTTAGAATACGAAGAAGTCTATCCCGGATTATTCTATGGCACCTTAGCATCTGAAGTCAAGCGACTTTGGAATGAAAATAAAGCAGTACTCTTCGACATTGACGTTATGGGAGGTATATCGATTAAAAACAGTTTTCCTACTGAAACGTTAACCGTATTTGTTCAGCCCCCTTCTATAAGTGCGCTAGAAGAAAGATTAAGATCTAGAAATACAGATACCGAAGAAACACTACAAATTAGATTGAGCAAGGCCCAACAAGAATTAAATCAGGCCCAAGCCTTCGACGAGATTGTGATCAATGACGACCTATCAACGGCGCTGTCCGAAACTGAAAAGCTAGTAAGATCGTTTTTATCGAAATGAGTGAAAAGAAAAAAATAGGACTGTTTTTCGGGACTTTCAACCCCATGCATCGGGCACATTTACTCCTCGCCAACCACATTGCAGAGAATAGTGATCTGTATCAAGTATGGTTCGTCATTACTCCTAAAAGCCCTTTCAAAAAGAAGGTTAGTCTGGCGAGTGACATTGATCGCTATCAGATGGTTTACGATGCGATTGAAGATTATCCGAAATTTAGAGCGAGTAAGGTCGAATTTGGACTTCCTCAGCCCAACTACACTGCAGATACGCTTGCACACTTAGAAGAGCAGACCAATTATCAGTACGATTTCAGTCTAATTATGGGAGAAGACAATCTTGCTCATTTTCATAAGTGGAAGAATTACGAATCACTATTAGCCAATTACCGAATATTAGTATACCCTAGAGTAAGTCCGCTCAGAACTCCTCCACCTGAAGAAATCGATAAACACAAAAGTGTGCAACGCATCAAAGCACCAATTATTGAGCTTTCTTCTTCTTATGTTAGAGAACAAATTAAGCTAGGGCACGAGGTGAGACCGCTTTTACCCGAGTCTGTGTTTGAGTTTATCGATTCGAAGAATCTCTACCGATAAGGAGTTCATCTGTGCCGATATAAGACCCATCGTTATTGTAATACCAAGAACGAATCTTAGGCATTTTTATTCCTTCAACCGTTTCGATTTCTTCTAATAAGATGTATTCACCGTCTCCGATCGCCTCATTATGGTAAAATTGGTAAGCGATTAATGCATAATTTTCAGGGTTGAAATAGAAATACCAAGTATCTGATCCGACCGAAGGGTCATAAGTAACACGCATTCTTATCGACTCCTTCCCATGAAAAACTACCCGTTCAGTCTTAGGATCGATTTGCGCTCCGGGATCTTTGAGCTTCATCGGCAGACCATACAAATAAGTATGGTAATCACGCAACTTCAGTGTTCGTGCTTGAACTAATGAATCCTCAGTAGCATACTTTCCCTTATCGATGCGATAAGTTTTGATATCATTACCTCTAGTTTCAATGAGTTCGAAATATTCTTGCGGTAAATCGATCATCACCTCTCTTGAAAAAGAAGGCTTATCTTTTGAAGTTACCTGGATGATAAAGGCCCCACTAAACTGTTCCCACTTATTCTCGGGGTCGTGGTACCCTATGGATGAGGCTAGAATATCTTTAGCCCATGCTTGTGCGGATAGATTCAATGGGAATAATAACATACTCCCTATGATCATTAAAAGATTGCGCATCGTCTGTTTTATCTTAAAGGTAAGGGAATAGAATTAAGTATATTCGCTTAAAAGGAATGACAATGATTTGGGAGCATTTATTATCCTTGGCACGTGAGGGCGATACGGTCAAAAGACTAAGAAGCGATCAAGATGAAACGAGGTTAGGTTTCGAAGTAGACTATGACCGAATCATTTTCTCCTCGGCCTTTAGAAGTTTACAAGACAAGACCCAAGTAGTTCCCCTTCCTATTCAAGCAGCAAGTAGAAAAGGGTTCGTCCATACTAGGCTTACCCATAGTCTTGAAGTCTCGGTGGTCGGACGTAGTATCGGACGTCTCGCAGGAAAAATCATTCTCGATCGCCACCCCGAATTAGTTTCAGAAGGCTATCGTTTCAATGATTTTGGAGCTATTGTGGCAGCGGCAGCCTTAGCCCATGATATCGGTAACCCACCATTTGGTCACAGCGGTGAAAAAGCAATCGGAAATTTCTTCTCCAAAGGGCCTGGTAAAATTTATGCGGATAAACTCTCTGAAGGGCAATACGCTGATCTTATAAAATTTGAGGGTAATGCTAATGGCCTAAGACTTTTGATCGAGAGTAGAGAAGGTGTTCCTGGAGGTCTAAGATTGAGCTATGCTACTTTAGGGGCGTTTGTGAAGTATCCGAAAGCCTCAATTCCTCATCAACCAACCGCTCACGTAGCCGATAAAAAGTACGGTGTGTTTGAAGCCAACTGGGAATCTTACACTCAAATAGCCAGTAAACTAGGTCTTCAAAAAGAAAAAGGTGGTTACCACAGGCACCCTTTAGTTTACCTAGTAGAAGCCGCTGATGATATTTGTTATACCCTTATTGATTTTGAGGATGCGATTAACATGGGATATATCTCTGAAGACTATGCCTTAGAAAACCTAATCAATCTGGTCAAAAACCAAATCGATGGGGCGAAGTATCGCAGTCTTACCACTACCGCTGATAGAATCAGTTATTTACGAGCATTAGCTATCGGCACTCTAGTAAGCGAGGCTGTACAACTATTTGCTGATCATGAAGAGGCTATCTTATCTGGACGACTTGAAAAGAGTCTGATTGACTACAGTGCTCACAGCGCAGCCATAAGGGACATCATTGATCTCAGTGTAAAAAACCTATATCAAGCAGACGAGGTGATTGAAAAAGAAATTGCCGGATATCAAATCATCAGTAATCTCCTTGAACATACCTCTTCGGCCCTATGTGCCCAAGCGACAGATCAAAAAACGGTTTACGATAAGCTCATTTTAAGTCGCATACCTACCCCATATCAATCGGCCCCCGGTCAAAATTTGTATAAAAGTTTATTAAATGCCTCGAGCTTTGTAGCAAGCCTTTCTGATTCTCAGGCGATTCAACTAAACCAGACGATCCAAGGTATCTTTTAAGACTTGTTCGACGCTAGTCAGATCTAGCCCGATATGTTTATAGAGCTCATCTACCTTCCCCTGAGGAACGAATCGGTCACTGGCGCCCATGCATTTAGCATCTCCTTTAAAGCCGAGTGAATTTAGCTGGTATATTATTCCTTGACCCCAAGAGCCTTCAATCGCTCCCTCTTCAAGAGTGATTATAGCGTCGTAGTGCTTCGAAATATGATTTAATAACTCGATATCTAAGGGCTTAATAAAAGGAAAGTGATAACTGTCGATGGCGTAAGACGATAACTCCTCAGCATAAGCAGATAACGTACCTGTAGACAATAGCGCAATTCGAGCTTCGTTAGATTGATGTATAGTGATGGCCTTACCCCATTCTAAGGCATTACCCTTAGGAGTGAAATCAAAAGTATCGGCCGAACCTCTAGGGTATCGAATTCCTACTGGGCCCAAAAGTTGGCCCGACTGAAACTGCCCTACAACCGTTTTTAAACTTTGATAAAGCTCTTCTGGACTTCTTGGCGCAAGCAGGGTGAAATTAGGTATCGCACGAAGTGCTGCAATATCAAACATACCGTGATGAGTAGGGCCATCCTCACCTACAATTCCCGCTCGATCTATGGCAAAAATAACGGGGAGCTTCTGCAGGGCCACATCGTGAATAATCTGATCGTAGGCCCTTTGCAAAAAGGTCGAGTACAGGTGACAAACAGGAAGTAGCCCTTGAGTTGCTAGGCCCGCTGAGAAGGTCACTGCATGTTGTTCTGCAATCCCCACATCAAAAGTTCTTTCGGGGTACACTTCCTTAAACAAATGTAGTCCACTACCTGATAACATGGCTGGTGTGACGGCAACTAATCGCTGTTCAATTTCTCCTAGGCGCACCATTGAACGAGCAAAAACATTTTGATATTTCAATGGCTCATTGGAGGTAATTCGTTCTCCGGTAGTTGGTTCAAATTTCCCGGGTGCATGATACGTAATCTGATCGGCTTCTGCTTGTGCTAAACCTTTACCTTTAATCGTTCGAATATGAATAAGCTGAGGACCATTATTTGACTTTGCCTCCTGAAAGGCAGTGATTAAATCTCCTAGGTTGTGACCGTCAATTACCCCAGTGTAAGATAATCCGAGTGACTCAAAGAAGTTCGGATGATCCAAATCCTCGATTTGATTCAAATACTGCTTTAAAGACCCCGTACTTGGGTCAATACCCATGTTATTATCGTTGAGCACCACAATAACATTTGCCTTTGGTTCTGCAACATGATTCAGGGCCTCGAAGGCCATTCCACCAACAATCGAAGCATCTCCAATCACCGCAACGAAATGATTGTTCTTATTAGTTAGACGATTGGCAACTGCCATACCCATTGCAGCAGAAATAGAAGTTGAACTATGCCCAGTACCAAAAGAATCATATACCGACTCTTCACGTTTTGGGAAACCACTTATTCCATTATAAGTTCTTAAAGTATCAAAGGCCTCATCCCGACCAGTAATTAATTTATGAGCATAAATCTGATGACCAACATCAAAAATGATCCCATCCTCTGGGGTATCAAAAACCTTATGCAGTGCTACGGTAAGCTCAACTACTCCTAGACTGGCACCGAGGTGACCACCTCTTTTGGCAACCACATGGATGATGCGCTCACGCAAATAATTGGTGAGCGAAAGAAGCTCCTCGTCCTTAAGCGAACGTAAAGTCTGTGGACTTAAATTTTGAAACCCTGCCTTCATCGAAACACAAAGGTAGTAGGTAATATTTGAATACCTTTGAGGAATAATGCAAGACCCTTTCGACGATACCTATTTTATGCGCAAAGCCCTTGATATGGCCCATAAGGCCTATGATCTAGGAGAGGTGCCCGTAGGTGCGGTGATTGTATCTGAAAATAGGGTTATCGGAAGCGGGCACAACCTCAGCGAAAGACTTAATGACGTGACCGCGCACGCTGAAATGCAAGCTATAACGGCTGCAGCTAATTATTTGGGAGCAAAATACCTCCAGAACTGTACCCTCTATGTCACCTTAGAGCCGTGTCAAATGTGCGCTGGAGCTCTCTATTGGTCTCAAATATCTCGTATTGTTTATGCCGCTTCAGATCTGAAACGAGGTTTCAATGCCATGGGAGGTCAACTCCATCCAAAAACGGTCTTAGAAAGAGGTCCCCTTTCAGAGGAAAGTGAATCGATACTGAAACAATTTTTCAGTCAGCGCCGTTAACTTTATCGGGGTTCATTTTTGTCTGATTGCATCTTCTTGATATTCTCTTCAGTAAGCATGTAGTCTTTCATCTTCTTACCAGGGCTTTCTACCAAAAGAAAGAGCGGCATGATTACAAAGAAAATCATCACTGTACCCAAACCTTTCAATCGATTCGATACATCAGGTTCAAAATCGAGCAGAAATCCTGCTAAAATGGTAGCAATTGCAGCAATGAATAGTATAAGAATAATCGACCGTTTTTTCTGCAAAGGGCTCACTTTTAAGACTTTTTGAGACTAAGATGTAGTTCATCTAGTTGCACCTGAGTGGTGCGAGCTGGCGCATCGATCATTACATCTCTACCACTGTTGTTCTTAGGAAATGCGATGAAATCACGAATGGTCTCAGCCCCACCTAAAATAGCGACTAAACGATCTAATCCGAAGGCAATTCCACCGTGTGGAGGTGCTCCGTATTCGAAGGCATCCATTAAGAATCCGAATTGTTCTTTAGCCTCCTCGGGAGTAAACCCTAGGTGTTTGAACATGAGCTGTTGAGTAGCTTTATCGTGAATACGAATAGAACCTCCACCAATTTCGTTACCATTTAGAACTAAATCATACGCATTGGCTTTAACCACGCCTGGATCGGTGTCCAATAATTCAACTTGTCCTGGCTTAGGTGAGGTAAATGGGTGATGCATTGCATGATATCTTCCCGTTTCTTCATCCTTTTCTAAAAGTGGGAAATCGACAACCCAAAGTGGTGCAAATTCATCAGACTTTCTAAGGCCCAATTTTTCGGCCATATACATGCGAAGCGCACTCATTTGTGTTCTAGTTGATGAAAGATCACCAGATAAAACAAGGATTAAATCTCCTGGTTGAGCACCCGTTTTCTGAGCCCATGAAGTTAGATCCTCTGCATCATAAAATTTATCTACCGATGACTTGAAAGTTCCGTCTTCATTGCAACGAACATAAACTAAGCCTTTTGCTCCGATTTGCGGTCTTTTCACCCATTCAATAAGGGCATCGATCTCTTTACGTGTGTAGGTGTTAGCCCCAGGAACCGCAATACCAACTACATACTCGGCACTGTTAAATACCTGAAAATCTTTATGTTGTGCAACTTCATTCAGGTTAGTGAGTTCCATTCCAAATCGAATATCTGGCTTGTCGTTTCCGTAACGTTCCATCGCCTCATCATAGCTCATTACCGGGAATTTACCCGTCTCGACCCCATGAATCTCTTTCAATAAATGAGCCGTTAAACCTTCGAAAGTGTTTAGTATATCCTGTTGGGTTACAAAAGACATTTCACAATCAATCTGAGTAAACTCAGGCTGTCGGTCTGCTCTTAAATCCTCATCTCTAAAACACTTAACGATCTGAAAATACTTGTCCATTCCGCCAACCATAAGCAATTGCTTAAAAGTTTGAGGAGACTGTGGGAGCGCATAAAATTGCTCCGGATTCATTCGACTAGGGACCAAGAAGTCACGTGCACCTTCAGGTGTAGACTTAATAAGATATGGAGTCTCTACTTCTATAAATCCTTTAGACGAGAGGTAGTTTCGAACCAACATACTAATCTTATGTCTGAAGATTAGGTTGTTTTTCACTGGGTTACGACGAATGTCAAGGTAGCGATACTTCATACGAAGTTCATCACCACCATCGGTCTGATCTTCAATAGTAAACGGGGGAAGTTTTGCTGCATTAAGCACGGTTAATTCATTAACTAATACTTCTACTGCACCAGTAGCTAGATTTGGATTTTCTGAGCTGCGCGGGGTTACCCTTCCCTTAACCTGAATGACACATTCTCTTCCAAGCTCTCTAGCCTTCTCTAAAAGTACGGCGTCAGTACGCTCTTGATCTAAGACCAACTGAGTGATACCGTACCGGTCTCTTAAATCAATCCAGAGCACAAAACCTTTGTCTCTGATCTTCGAGATCCATCCTGATAAGACAACTTCTTTATTTATATCCGATGCGCGAAGGGCGCCACAATCAATAGTTCTAAACATAATCAATGAGGCACTAAGAGAATAAAAATAGTGCTTGGCAAAAATACGAACGGCATTTGATTCACGACTCTATTGCACTCAAAATCATTTAATGTAAATTTAATGTTAACAATAATTAGCGCCTATGTAAATTTATTGTTAACTTTTGTGTAGATATTAAATCAAAGCCATATGAAAAATGCACTATTTTTAGGTTTATTGATACTTGGAGTATCAGTAACTACGGCGCAAGTAAAAGCTTCAGAGAAAACTGCCAAGATCGAGTCTGTAAGTTTTGAAACTAAATCAAATGGCGATTCAGTTGAAATAACGTATCGTCATGCAAATGGGATGATTGCCCAGCAAGGATACTTGAAAGACAAGAAACCAGCAGGTGTTTGGAAACAATTCGACACCGACGGGCACGTAATTGCCAAAGGAACCTATGTAGAAGGAAAGAGAGAAGGAACTTGGTTCTTCTTAACCAATGAAGGAATTCGCATTGCGAATTACTCAAATAATCAATTAGTAGGTCATGCCATCAGTAAAGATGGTTACGCTCTGCTTAACGATTAAATACCAAGATTTAAATTCAAAAAAAGCCCGGATTGACCGGGCTTTTTCATTTAAGATATTCTGCGACTCTTGAATATCGCCCACTTCATACGATACGTAATATGGTAGAGTACCGGCACGATGATTAATGTTAAGAAGGTAGCTACCACTAATCCGAAGATTACCGTCCAAGCTAACGGTCCCCAGAAAATTACATTGTCTCCTCCCACATAAACTTGTGGGTCAAATCGAGTAAACATCGTGATGAAATTGATGTTTAACCCGATGGCTAGCGGCACTAAACCTAGAACCGTTGTAATTGCGGTTAATAATACCGGACGAAGTCTAGCCTTTCCGCCATTAATTACAATAGAAGTTAGTGTGTCACGATCTAATAAAGTTTTTTCATCAACCCCTAAATCAGTAAGCTTTCGGTCAATGAGAATCTGAGTATAATCTAGAAGCACTACCCCATTATTTACAACAATTCCTGCAAGAGCGATAATACCCATCATGGTCATCATAATTACAAAAGGCCAACCGGTTACCATTAACCCACCGAAAACACCAATGAGGCTAAGAAAGATCGCAATCATTATAATAAGTGGCTTAGAAATTCCACTAAACTGAAATATTAGAATAAAGAAGATTAGTGCCAAACCTGTAAAGAATGCTCCCATTAAAAAAGACTGCTGCTTATTTTGCTCTTCAATCTGTCCGGTGTAATCCACAGTTACTCCTTCAGGGAGATCTCCAAACGACTGCATCTCTTTTTGAATCTGATCGACAATTTCAGTTGCGTTACCACCAGGAGTTAATGCTGAATAAAGAGTGATTACTCGTTTCCCATTCTTATGCTTAATTGAAGAGAATCCTGAAGTATTTCGCGTGCTAGCAACTGCAGAAACTGGGACTTCTTTAATCTGTCCATTCGCTGGATCCCTAAATATAATTCGCTGCTCAAATAGGGCACTCTTATCATACTTCAGATCTTTATTGAAGCGAACGTTAATATCATAATCTTCTCCATTCTCTTTGTAAATACCCGCCTTTTCTCCAAATAATGAACGACGAAGTTGAAGACCCACTTGAGCAACAGCAACCCCAAGGTCACCTGCTTTTTTACGATCCACATAGACTTCTAATGCTGGTTTGTCTTTGGTTACATCTAGTTTGATCCCCTCCATGCCATCAATACTCTTTTCATTAATGAAATTCTTCATCTGAATACCTAAGGCCATCAGTTCATCATAATCATCGCCCTGAACCTCAATATTTACAGGATATCCTGCAGGTGGACCTGTTGGGTCTTTCTCAACAGAAATAATAACTCCTGGATAGACCCCAGCAAGCGCCGCTTGAATTCGTTTTCTTAGTGCTTCACTGTCTAAACCATGACGTTCCTTAAACTCACGCATTTGAATCACCAGTTTGCCTCGGTGTGGCATTTCTGCGGCAGAACCTCCTTCGGTAAAAGGGTTTTCGGCGCCTTTACCAACCTGAGCAATAGCCGTCTCTACCAATGCATTCTTACCATCGATTTGATAAATAGGATCGTTAATTATGGTGTAAACTCGCTCTTCAATTGACTTGGTTAGCTCGTTGGTTTTCTCGATATCGGTTCCTTGCGGATATTCGATATAGATAATCACCTGTTTGGGTGTATTGTCTGGGAAAAACTCAATCTTGGTTCTACCCATTCCGACAGAAGCACCAAATCCCATAAACGCAACAATAAGAAGTAGTGTGGTAGCAAGGAAGTAGTAATAGACATTTCTTCCGCGAAGGGCAACCTTTAACTGCCGTTCGTAGAAATTCTCTAGACGAACTAACGCATTATTCTGAAAGCTAAGAGTAGCCTTATAAAGGAATCCTTTGTAAGCCCACATAAGGAAAACGGTTACGATAATTAGTGAACCAAATCCACGAACTGCTCCTCCAATTAGAATGATAAACAATCCGATAGGCAAAAAAATGGCAGTTAACTTCAGTAAAAATTTTGTTGGAAGTGGCTTCTCACCAACCACCATGAACTGAGAAACTAACATCGAGTTCATGAATATCGCAACGAAAAGTGAAGAGCCCAGAACCACCGATAAGGTGATCGGAAAGAAAATCATAAACTGTCCCATTACTCCTGGCCAAGTACCTAATGGTACAAAGGCTGCTACCGTAGTAGCAGTTGAAATAATAATAGGTATAGCAATTTCTCCGATTCCTTTTTTGGCTGCCTCGATACGCGACATCTTTTCGGTATCCATTAGTCGATAGACATTTTCGACTACAACTACCCCATTATCTACAAGCATCCCAAGTCCCATAATGAGACCAAATAGGATCATCGTATTGAGCGTATAACCAAGGGCACTCAAAATCATGAACGAAATAAACATAGACATCGGTATAGCAAACCCGACGAAAAGTGCATTTCTAAACCCTAAGAAGAACATGAGAACTGCAACTACTAGGATCACCCCAAAAATGATGTTATTGACTAAGTCATCCACTTGATTGATAGTAGTGGCAGAGGTGTCACTAGTAATGGTAACCTCTAAATCTGAGGGTAGAACGTCAGCTCTAGCATTATCAATAATATCGTAGATCTGCTGGGCAGCATCCACTGCGTTTTGACCCGAACGCTTTTTCACATCGAGCATCACAACACGTTTTTGAGACTCTCTAGCGTAGGTAGTTCGTTCCTCCTCTTTAAAGCTTACTTCTGCAATATCTCTAAGATAGACCGACCCATTTTCGGCCTTAACTACAAAATTTTCAAGTTCAGAAGGGTCTTCAATTTCACCTAAAATTCTGATCGTTCTTCGCTGACCACTAGAAACCATATTACCTGCAGAGAGGGTCATGTTACCATTAGCAATCGCTCCGAGAACGTCGTTAAAACTGACCTTCGATGCCATCATCTTATACACATCTACAGCTACCTCTACCTCTTTATCCTGAGCTCCTCGAATATCGACCTCTTTAATTTGCGGAAGATCTTCGATGGAATCTTCTAAATACTCAGCATAAGATTTTAGCTGCTCTGTCGTGTAATCTCCTTTGAGATTCACATTCATGATGGGCTGAGACTCCGCAATATTTAGGTCGAAAACATTGGGCTCAACTTTCGCACCATTAAAAACCGGCCAATCTTCACTTGCCTTCTCAACATCTACCTCATTTTGAACGCGGACTTTTGCCTCAGCGATCGTCACCGATTCTTCAAATTCTACCATAATCATCCCGTAGTCTTCTTGCGAAGTACTCGTGAATTTGGTAACGTTTGAGATATTCTTAACTCGGTCTTCTAAGGGATCGATTACTAGTCGTTCAATATCTTCGGCAGTATTCCCTGGGTAAACCGTACTTACATAAATCTTGGTCTCAACCACCTCAGGAAATTCTTCCCGCGGCATGGCAAAATAAGAGGCAAGACCGACTGTAAAGAAAAGGGCGATTAATACATAGATAATCGTGGGATTATCTATCGCCCAAGTGGCTAAGCGATATTCTTTGTTCGCGTTTTTTGATGCTTTATTCATCATTAATTAGTTTAACCACTTTACGGGTTGATTATCTGAAACCTTTTTTGCCCCTTCAGTAATAAGTAGCGCTCCATTTTCAATACCTTCTAATACCTCAATGAAGTCTTCTGAAGTCTTACCAGTTTCAATAATTAAGCGCTTTGCAACATATCCTTCAGCCGACTTTTCTAGAGCGAAACAGTACTGCTTACCCTCTGCATTTTCTGAAACCACTGACTGAGGAATCATGATCGCTGACTTATTTGAATAATCGTTAATCGCGACCGAAGCCATTAAATTGGGCCTTATGAAACCGCTTTTATTTTCAAGCGGAACTTCTACACTGAACGAACGGTTGCTTGGATTGATCACCTTACTCACTCTTGAGATGCGTGCATCGATCTCTTCCCCGATAGCAGATAAATTCACGCGAACTTTAGAGCCCTCACTGATAGAGGTAATGTGGGTCTCAGGTACGTCAACCTCAACGTAAACCTCGTCGATATTTACCACTCTAAATAATTCTGAACCCATACCTGGGGCAACGATGGTTCCTGGCTCCTTAAAAATCTGATCTACGGTTCCATCGAAAGGAGCACGTACCACCGATTTCTCTGCCTGAAGACTTAAAGCATCAACTGCTTTTTCTGCCGACTCAAATTGAGTTTTAGCCTGAAGAAATTGAATTTCAGATCCAATATTTTGAGACCAAAGACGCTCTTGACGATTAAAAAGCGTTTCTGCAAGTAGTAGTTGAGATTTTGCTTGCGCAAGCTGTGCTAAGAGCCCGCCATCATCAATTCGAGCAAGCACTTGATCCTTTTCTACCTTTTGCCCCTCAACAACCATTACCTCTAATAATTGGCCAGGTATTTCAGGATATACATTAATATTTTTCATGGTTTTCACCGTACCCTGAAAAGAGGTAAAGTGATTAAACTCTTGCGGAGTAACTTCATAGGTAGCAACAAGTGGTAAGCTTGTTGACTTATCGAGAGAAGCAATAACCACATCCAATCGTTTAATATCAGCATCAAGCAGGCTACGTTGAGCAGATAGCTCAGTGCGCTTTGCTCGTAGAAGGGCTTCATCGTTTGAAGCGATAAGTTCATCAATAGAAGCTGACGATTTTGATTGACAAGAAACGCTAACAAGACCCAGCGTTAATAGTAAAGTCCAAATAGTTGATTTCATAATAGGTGGTTAAAGCGATTCGTTTAAAAAATTTGCTAAATCAGTATGCGAAGTAACTACCGAAACAAGAGCGGATAGATACTCTTGTTGGGCAGCAAACAATTGTAATTGCGCTTCTCGAAGCTCAAAACTACTAGCCATACCTTCTTTGAATTTGATTTCGTTTTTATCGGCGATGCGCTGAGCAAGGTCTAAATTATCTTTTGTGGTCACGACCTGCTCACGCGCTAAGGTTAAAGCGCTAGTCAAGGTTTCAAACTGAAGACCTAATAATCGTTCGGTCTCTGTTTTGGTATTCTGAGCTTTTAAATCAGCGATCTTCGCTCTCTGTGTATTTGCTGACCGAAGAAGTGAGCTAAAAAGAGGAATTTGAAGATTTACTCCTAAAATAGCCGTGTTGAAATACTTTTTATCGGGATCTAGGAAATCGAAAGTATCGCCAAAAGCATTGGCTCCCAAAATCAGACTACTACTAAGAGTAGGTAAGGCCTTGCTTTTAGCTAGTTTCAATTCAAGGGAGCGCTGTTCAGTCAAATTCTGAACCATTCGATAATCAACATTTTTAGTGAGATCAAAATCTGTCGGAATTTCTTCAACCATCTCAATACCTACTAATCGCTCAAGCGTATCTAGTAGATATAGTGGGTCATTAATCTCTCTACCCATCATCACATTCAACATCTGCTTGCTAATCTTAGCCAATCGGTAAGCGTTGCGCTCATTGCTCTCTAGCGTTTTAAAAGTGAGTCGCAATTGATCAACGGTCTCTTCTTCACCTAACCCATTTTTCAAAAGAGCGGTGGCTTCGAAAAGGTTTCTCTCAATCTGCGCAACATTCTTTGAAAGCAACTCAGCACTCTGAGCAGCCATAAGTGCATTAGCGTAGGCAGAAACTACTGATGCCCTAACCTCTAAAGCCGTTTTATCGTAGGCGTTTTGAGAATAATCTAAAAAGGTTCTTGTGGCTTGTACACCAACGACATAAGAACCATCAAAAATGAGCTGATTCCAGGTTACTGCTGCATTTAAACTTTGCGGTTGCCCAAAAACCACTTCTGAAAATGTTCCAGGTTCACCTCCAAAAAATTCAGCAGGGATTTGAGCTACAGGCTGCTTCAATTGATTCTGGTAATTTACCGAACCCTGAATCTGCGGAAGTCCCGCAGCAATGGTTGCCCATTTCTGAGCCAAAGCATCCTTTTGGTCTGCGGCAGCATTTTTGATGGATGCATTTTCAGCTAAGGCATAATCCACTGCTTGTTCTAAGGTAAAGCTAGAGATAGATTCTTGACTTAAGGCTGAGGCACCCACTAAAAAGAAAAGTACTTGAAGGGTCTTTTTCATTCTTGATTGTTGATTAAATAGGTTTCGAGATATGCAGCTCCTTTGGCTGTAGCAATACCTCTGACATGATAGATGATATGTTGAAAAATCAACTCTTGGGTATTGAAGAGTTTTTCTGGAAATTCTAGAGGGTCTCTAAGCGAGAAATAGGTGAAAAAGTAAAGTCTAAAAATCATTTCAGAGTTCATATCATCACGATATACTCCGAGCTCAATTCCTCTCTGAATATTAGACATCAAAAAATCTCTCATCATCATAAGTTGCTCATCTTTCAGCCGCTTAAATAGTGTCGGAAAATATTTCTGAAGTTGATACTGAGGTGAACTCTTCTCATTTTTTAAAAAGCGACGAACAATTTGACGTACTTCAAAAAGCTCATCGATTGGATGTAGACCCTTGGTAGATAGCTGATTGATACTAGAGTTGATGGTGCTACAAAGATGAAGGGTAGAACATTCGACTAGGTGAGATTTGTTTTCGAAAAAGGAATAGATAGTCTTTTTGGAGATCGCCAATTCTTTAGCTAAATCGTCCATGGTAACACTCTTGAAGCCTAATTCCAAGAACATTTGAGTGGCCTTATGAAGAATTTCCTTTTTCAAGGCTGCAAAGATACGACAGAGGAAACTTATAAAACGAAAAAAGTTTCCAGAGTTAATAATTATTTAACGAAAAGACCACCGCCAATTTTCTCCTACTTTTGTGAAAACTTGTCTATGGAAGCCTTTATCCCCTATCAGAAAGCAATCGTTGCCTATCTATCGGCAAATTCGAGTGAAAAAGAGCCTAGAAACTTATACGATCCGATTGAATATATTCTGAACTTAGGAGGTAAAAGACTTCGTCCCTCACTTGTTCTAGCAACTGCAGAATTATATGGCGTTCATCATGAAAAAGCACTACCTGCTGCAGCAGCCATTGAAGTCTTTCACAACTTCACATTAGTTCATGACGATATCATGGATGAGGCCGCCCTCCGCCGAGGAGAACCTACTATTCACGAAAAATGGGATTTAAATACGGGCATTCTATCGGGAGATGCAATGCTTATCGAGGCCTATAGATATTTTGAGAACTACCCACCGAGTCTGGCCTTTTCACTTTTAAAACTCTTCAACAAGACCGCTTTGGAGGTTTGTGAAGGACAACAATTCGACGTCGATTTTGAATCACGTAGCGATGTGACCGAATCAGAGTACCTGCAAATGATTCAATATAAAACTGCGGTACTTGTGGGCTGTGCCTTACAAATGGGAGCACTTATCGGAAAGGCCTCTGAAGAAGAGTCAAACCATCTTTATCAATTCGGATTACTACTAGGAACAGCGTTTCAAATACAAGATGATTATTTAGATGCCTTCGGATCTCCAGAAAATTTTGGAAAGACGGTAGGTGGAGATATTATCGAGAACAAAAAGACCCTACTTTATATCAAGGCATTTGAACTCGCAAATGAAGAGCAAAAAGCTTCGCTTGAACTGGCCTATCAAGATCAAACCGCTCAAAAAGTCGAAAAAGTTAAAAACATATTTAGAGATACTGGAGCTGAAGCGTCTGTAAAACAAGCCGTGCAATCTTACACTGAGCTAGCCTTGAAAGAGCTTGAAAAATTAAGTGTCTCCGATAAGAAAAAGGAACTTTTAATTCAATTTGCCAATTCACTAATGGTTAGAAACCTTTAAAAAGCCACCTAAAAAAGGCTTTGATAAATGGGATAGGTCGATTAGCAGCCAGGATGGACAGGTCCTGTGAAAAGTTTGTTTTCTCGTCTAAAAATTGAAGAATCAACTGTGGTTTACGTTTTTCAAAAAGTCGTAGAAATAGCTTCGAGCCTTCTCCGTTATTTCGATCAAGCAGATCTAGTAATAGTAGGTCATACAACCAAAAGCGATTCTTAAACTTCAACCTAGGAAGTCTCTCAGGGTCTTTCTCTACACAATCAGCAATTTGCTTTACCCTTTGCAAACTTCTATTAAAGGCGAAACCCGTAGAGGGCTTGGCCCATCCGCCATTAAGACCAATAGGTAATACTCGTGAAGATAAAGGTCGCCAAAGCGGGTGCGAACTCATAGGAATACTCCCCTTCTCTCGAGAAATCACCTTATAATTTTTAATCTCTTTCAAAGCGAGGTACTCATGAATAGCTTGCTCATATTCTGATTCTTTCAGAGGGTTGTGAGAAAATAAGGTATACTCAAATAAAGCACGAGTCGCTGAAGTCGGAAGTACGTACATGAACCGGGTATTCCCCTTCTGCGTAACACTAAAATCCATAAAGTCGGCCTTATTTGAATCAAAAACAGCCTCATTTGTTTCAATTTCAAGACCGATAAAATGCTGTTGTAAAACAGGATATTTAGAACCTTTAAGCCGATCATAGGTGAACCTAGAGTCAAAACAAATCTTAGCCAACTTAGACACACCTGAAGATAAGTGGATTCGAGCCACATCCTTTTTACTATCAATGCCTACAACCTCATCCTGAACAAAATCAATTTGGGGATGATTCTTTAGAATGGGTCTGAAGTGATCGTGGAAGTCAACCCCTTCTATTCGGTTATAAGTGAAAGGATTAATTGATGCGTACTGTTTATCATCTTGATCGCTAACAGCAATATGAGTGTACTTATATTTAACTAGAAAATCAAGAGAGTGACCAGATTCAGCCCAAAAACACCAAGTACGATCGCGGTAATCTCCACCCTCTCGATCGATAATTAGCACTCTTTTAGCCAATAAACTAGGCCGATTAACTAACTCTACCGCTAGCAAGGTACCTGCAGCACCTGCACCGATTATCGCAAAATCATAGCTCATTTTAGTAAAGATAGTGTTTCAATTCATCGAAATCCATTAGTTTTGTACACCAAAACAAATTTAATGGAAGCGATCTTCTCTTATTTTGAACAACTCAGTCCTGTACGTGCAGCGTTTTATGCCACCCTATTTACTTGGGGGGTCACTGCTGCCGGTGCAGCGCTCGTATTTCTATTTAATACTATGAATCGAGCAGTACTCGATGGTATGTTGGGATTCACAGGCGGAGTAATGGTTGCCGCTAGTTTTTGGAGCTTATTAGCTCCAGGAATAGAAATGAGTGAGGGCGAAGGGTTTATTAAAGTTATACCCGCCGCAGTTGGTTTCACACTAGGTGCAGTTTTCATCTTTGGTTTAGATAAAGTACTGCCTCACATACATATTAATTTTAAGGAAGATGAAAAGGAAGGAATTAAAACTCCATGGAAGCGCACCACGCTTCTTACCCTTGCCATCACCCTCCACAATATTCCTGAAGGACTTGCTATTGGAGTTTTGTTTGGAGGGGTAGCTGCAGGTTTTGAAGGAGCTAGTGTGGCTGGAGCAGTAACATTAGCACTTGGTATTGGTCTTCAGAATTTCCCTGAAGGGTTTGCCGTTGCCATGCCCCTTCGAAGACATGGTCTTAGTCGATTCAAAAGCTTTCTGTACGGTCAATCTTCGGCACTAGTAGAACCTATTGCTGCCGTATTGGGAGCATGGGCGGTAATGACCTTTGAACCTATTCTTCCCTATGCCTTAGCATTTGCAGCCGGTGCAATGATTTTTGTAGTGGTAGAAGAGGTAATCCCTGAAACTCAAAGGGACAAATACACCGACATTGCCTCGATGGGATTCATCATTGGATTCGTGGTTATGATGACTCTTGACGTTGCCTTAGGCTAAGTGTTTTCTGCTAAAAATTCGATAACTTGTAAGAAGCTTAAACACGCATTTTATGAGATCGATACTATTCCTTGTTTTTACCGCATTTGGCCTGTGCGTTTCGGCACAAGAATCCTTCGAAATGATGGATATCTTTCAACTGCAATACGCCAATGACGTACAAATTTCTCCCAATGGCAAGCAAATTGTATATCGCAAAATGGCATTTGATCTCATCGAAGATCGCGCAGTTGGAAACCTATGGATTTATGAAATTGAGACAGGCACTCATTATAAACTAACCCCTTTTGATCAATCAGAATCGAGCCCGAGGTGGTCACAGGATGGTGATCGAATTGCTTTTATCGCAAGTGGAGCTAAAGGCGCTGAAATTTATATTTATTGGGTAGCTCAACAAAGTCTAGCACGAATCACTCAGCTCAACCAAAGCCCTAGCAATTTATCCTGGTCTCCTAATGGTGATGAAATTGCTTTTAGCAGTTTTGTTCCCGAAGCTCCGCCTATCGTAGCCAAAATTCCTGCTGCTCCCAAAGGAGCTAAATGGGCAGCTAAACCTAGAATTACCGATCGATTAAAACATGAAGCAGATGGCAGAGGATACATGCCTCCAGGTTTTACACATATTTTCAAGGTAAGTGCCTCAGGAGGAGCTGTACAGCAGTTGACTGAAGGTCGTTATAATCACAGAGGCCCCATTAGCTGGTCTGCAGACGGGAATACACTCTTTTTCTCTGGAAATCGCAGTGAAGATTGGGAGTACGATTTTAGAAACTCTGAAATCTATACCGTTGCAAGTAGTGGTGGTGAGGTAACTGCGATCACTCATCGGGATGGTCCTGATCGTAGCGCCATCGTTTCTCCTGATGGAAAGAAAATTGCTTATCTCGGGTATACCGATAAAAGAGAGGCTTTTCAGAATACCCAAATACACCTTATGAATCTCGATGGCTCAGATGTAGAAGTTATCAGTGACCATCTCGACATTGATGTAAGTGCGATTGTTTGGGATGCCAAATCCCAAGGGCTATACATAAGCTATGACCATCACGGCAATGGAAAAATCGCCCACCTATCACTGGGCAAAAAACTCACGCACTTAGCAGATAATCTCGGAGGTACAAGTCTTGGGCGTCCCTACGGCTCGGGAATGTTTAGTGTATCCAATAATGGCACCTTAGCCTATACTCATTCTACACCAGACCATCCGGCCGATCTTGCCACCGTTTCAAAGGGTAAAACAAAAAGATTAACGAATTTGAACGAAGCCCTCTTCGAGCAAAAAACTCTAGGAAAAGTTGAAGAGGTGTGGTACAACTCATCGATAGATGGTAGAAATATTCAAGGGTGGGTGGTCTATCCGCCTAACTATGATGCTTCAAAGAAGTATCCGGTAATGGTTGAAAATCATGGGGGGCCAATTCTCAATTACGGCGATCGTTTTTCTATCGAAATGCAGCTATTTGCATCGGCGGGGTATATTGTATTTTACCCTAACCCTAGAGGAAGTACGTCTTACGGAGAAGAGTTTGCCAATCTTCTACTTAATAATTATCCCGGTGAAGATTACAACGATGTGATGGACGGAGTCGATGCGCTAATCGAAAAGGGAATCGCTCACGAAGACGGGCTCTTTGTTACTGGCGGAAGTGCAGGAGGCATCATGTCTGCATGGATGATTGGTAAAAACAATCGATTCGAAGCTGCCGCAGTAGTCAAACCAGTGATGAACTGGATTTCAAAACTATTAGTAGCTGATAACTATTACGGATATGCCAATACTAGATATCCCGGCCAAGTCTGGGAAAATCCAATGAATTACTGGAATTTTTCACCCATATCACTCGTCGGTAACATCGAAACACCTACGCTTGTAATGGTAGGTATGGAAGATCTTAGAACCCCGCCTAGCGAGGCTAAACAGCTTTATCACGCACTCAAGCTTCGCAAAAAAGAAACCGTACTTGTAGAAATCCCTGAAGCGAGTCATGGCATAGCTAACCGTCCTTCTAATCTAATGACTAAAGTAGCGCATGTGGTAGCATGGTTTGATAGGTACAGAAATTGGTAATCCTGTGAAATTCATCCTTCTATATCTTGCCTCTGTTTTAGCGGTTACTAATCATCCGGTAGAAATAAATGTTACCCTTCCTGAAAACGCGACAGGCAAACTTTACCTTGTGATCTATGATAACAAGGACGACTTCTTAGGAGAAAAAGGTGAATTAAACATTTATGATATCTCTGAACTTCAAAACAATCCAAAGATTAAATTAAACGCGGTTAAAGAAGGAACTTATGCGTTCGTTGCCTTCATCGACGAAAACAATAACGGTAAAATGGATAAAAATCGACTAGGTATTCCTAAAGAACCCATTGGTTTCTCGGTATCAAAAATGGGACTCTTTGGGCCCCCATCTTTTAAAAAGGCGAGCTATCAGGTACCAAATACAAAAAGCGTTGAATTGATTATTGAGCGTTTTTAGTGACAATTACAATCATCTCCGCAGCCGCTGTTTTTTTTGGTAAAGCGTAACGCTAAATAAATAATCGCCGCCGCTAGTACTGCTAATACAATGTATTCTTGAACACCCATTAGATCAGCGTTTGATAAGCAATTAATGCAGATAAGTAGGCTAAAAGGGTCATATAACCAAGCTGAATCATGGGCCATTTCCACGAGTTGGTCTCTTTTCGAACTACAGCGATGGTACTCATACACTGCATAGCGAATGCATAAAAAAGTAGAATTGAAACTCCTGATGCGAGATTAAAAATTGGTTTACCGAGCTCGTCGGTCTCAAGCGCCATTCTACCAACAATGGTCGATTCACTTTCTTCGCCAACACTGTAAATAGTTGCAAGGGTTCCCACAAAAACTTCTCTCGCCGCAAATGAAGTAATCACAGCGATACCAATTTTCCAGTCATAACCCAAAGGTTTTACAACAGGCTCAATAATCTTACCTAGTACACCAATGTAGCTGTGCTCTAATTTGTAGCTCGAAAGCTTCTGAGACAGTTCATCATCACTCAGGTTTAATCCTTGCTGCTGAATCTGCTGAATGACCTCAGCTTCTGCGTTTTTAAAAGAATCACTGTATCCGTTCGAACCTAAAAACCAGATAACTACCGACAAGGCAAGAATAATCTTACCTGCTTCTAGAACAAAACTCTTAGTCTTCTCGAAGACCGTAATAGCTACATTTCTAAACTGAGGTGGTTTAAAGGTTGGCATCTCGATCATAAAAAACGAGCGGCGTTCAATGTTTAATCCTCTATTTAGTATGGCAGCTGCAACGACGGCTGCTAAAAACCCTAATAGATAAAGTCCGGTAAGTACCAGTGCCTGATAGCCCAGACCCAGGAATCGACCTTCAGGAATCACTAGCGCGATTATAATAAGATAGACCGGTAACCTAGCTGAACAAGTGGTAAATGGCACAACCATAATGGTAATGAGTCGTTCTTTCCAATTTTCTATGGTTCTAGTAGCCATCACTGCGGGGATCGCACAGGCCATACCTGACATTAATGGTACTACGCTCTTACCGCTGAGGCCAAAAGGCTTCATGATGCGATCCATTAGAAAAACCACACGAGACATGTATCCACTCTCTTCGAGTATCGAGATAAACAAGAATAGAAATGCGATTTGAGGAATAAAGATTACTACCCCTCCGATACCCGCAACGATACCTTCGGCTAATAAGTCGGTAAGTACTCCTGAAGGTAAAGTTGCCTTAATCCATTCACTGGCAGAAGCGAAGAAATGATCAATAGCATCCATCGGATAGCTACTGAAATCAAAAATCGCCTGAAACATGGTAAAAAGAATCACAAAGAAAATGAGATAACCAAAAATCTTGTGGGTAAAAATTCGATCTAAAACCCCTTGTATACCATCTGCCTTGGATAGATCTTTTTGGTACCCCTCTTTAAGTGCATTGTTAATATACTTGTAGCGAAGAACCGTCTCTCTGTGCTGCATTTTTTGAAGCTCTGCCTTCGATTTGGTACTGAAAGCAGATCGATCTGGGATTACCTTCTTCTCAATAGGCATAAAATTGACGTCTTGAGTAATTGCAAGCCATAGCTTGTACCCATCAATCTTTGGGAAAGTGGTTTTTAAATTCTCAAAATAAGCCTTGTCAATATCTGTAATATCTAAACTAGGCTGGTCTGAAATCGACTTATAATCAGAAAGTATCGCTTTCAAATCTTCAATTCCAGTGTCGTTTCGTGAACTGAGTAATGCAATTCGAGTATCTAGAGATGATTCAAGTGAAGGAACGTCAATTTCAATACCTAAGCGTTTCATACGATCAGACATATTGATCACAAGAATCGTTCGAAGACCCAAATCTTTAATTTGAGTGAAAAGTAGAAGGTTACGCTTTAAGTTTTCTACCTCAGCAATAACCACGACTACATCAGGAAAGTCGGGATCTCTTCGATTTAAAAGAATTTCAACAGCTACACTCTCGTCTAAAGAAGTGGTGTTCAAACTGTAAGTTCCTGGCAGATCATAAATGGTAGCATTCAAGTCAGGGCCAAAAGAACACGCACCTGTTTTCTTTTCAACGGTAATGCCAGGGTAATTACCCACTTTTTGACGAAGCCCTGTAAGTGCATTGAAAATAGAAGTCTTTCCCGTATTTGGATTACCAATGAGCGCTACTTTCAAAGGACTACTCATTGCTATAGATCTAAAGAAATTAAGCTAGCTATTTCTCTACGTATAGAAATGCGATTACCTGCTACTAAATAATACAGAGGATCATTTAAAGGAGCAATCTGAAGCAACTGAACTTCATTACCTGGAAGACAGCCTAACTCCATTAATTTCACAGGAAGTCTCTCGTCGATACTATCTGCAATGATTGCTTTTTGACCGATTTTTAATTCGAGGAGGTTAGTCACTGTTCTTATTTAGAATAAATTTAAAGAAGCAAATTTACCTTTTTTTAATCAACCTACTTCTCTTCCTCGCTATTTTTCAAGATCTCTATATCTGAAAGTAAACGATTCATTTCTTCTTCTTTGGTACCATCATAGAATCCTCGAATTCTTCGTTGTTTATCAACTAGTATAAAATTCTCGGTATGAATCATGTCAAAGGGGCCTCCATCACCATCTTCTTGAACTGCCAAATACGATTTGCGCGCCAACTCATAAATCTGCTTTTTGTCACCAGTGACTAAATTCCACTTAGCATCATTCACCCCTTTCTCGATAGCGTATTTCTTTAATTGAGCAACCGAATCGATTTCGGGAGTTACCGAATGAGAAAGTAATAGCACTTCAGGATCGTTAGCCAGGGCAATTTGCACCTCAACCAAATTCGCCGTCATAATTGGACAAATCGTAGGACAGGTAGTAAAGAAAAAATCAGCTACATAGATTTTATCTCGATAGTTTTCTTGAGTAATCGTATCCCCGTTTTGATTAATCAAACTAAAATCGGCAATGCGATGGTACTTTTTCACATGCTGCAAGGTTGAGTCAACAAGCTCAGCATTAACCATGTTGGGTTGATAAATTGGCAAGCGCTTTACCGGTTGGAGTGCATTGTAAATCAAATACATGATCACCGAACTGAGCAAAGCAAAGAAGATGAAAAATCGCTTGTAATGGCTGAAGAATGAGCGCATACTACAAAGGTACTAAGCAGAGCGAATTCTTTCGCTCATTATAGGTAACTTTGTGTCTTATTTTACAAAATATGAGCGTTCAAATCATTCAATTCATACTTAGTTTATCTCTTTTAATCGTTCTTCACGAACTTGGGCACTTTATCCCTGCTAGAATATTTAAAACCCGGGTAGAGAAATTCTATTTATTCTTCGATATCAAGTATTCCCTTTTTAAAAAGAAGATTGGCGAGACGGTTTACGGGATCGGATGGCTCCCACTCGGCGGATATGTAAAAATTGCCGGAATGATTGACGAATCGATGGACAAAGAACAGCTTGCCAAACCTCCGCAACCATGGGAATTTCGTTCAAAACCCGCTTGGCAACGACTCATCATCATGCTCGGTGGAGTAACCGTAAATTTCATTCTAGCGGTCGTCATTTACATTGGCCTTTCTTATGCCTATGGCGATCAGTACATTAAAAATGATTCGGTACAAGGTGGCGTTTGGGTAGTAGAAGAAGAAATAGGTTCTCGTGTAGGTATTCAAACAGGCGACAAAATTATCGCTGTAGATGGAGAGCCTGTGGAGCGATTCTCGTCTATTTTTCTAGAACTAATTAACGGAAACGAATTCACCATTGAAAGAAACGGGGAACTTCTCACCCTACCTATTCCCGTAGATTTCATCTCTACCCTAATCGATGAAGAAGACAAAGCGCGCTTTCTAACTTATCGTATGCCCTTTATTGTAGCTGATATTCCTGAAAATTCTCAAAATGCGACTTCAGGGCTTCAAGCCAAAGATATCATCACACGAATCGGTACAACACCGATTAATTATTACGACGAGGCCAAAGAAGCGATTAGCCAATATGCCGGACAAGAAGTGGAGATCGCTGTTCGAAGAAAAGACGAAGCATTTGAAACCAATTTGAGAATTATTGTGAGTGATAGTGCTACGATAGGTGTTCAACCAGGCGCGTTATCAGCACTCGATTTAGATGAACTCGGATACCTATCGATTGAAACCAAAGAGTATGGGCTTCTCGAGGCTATTCCTGCAGGAATTAATCGTGGGGTAACCACTCTAGGCTCGTATGTCAAACAATTCAAAAAAATTATTAATCCTGCTACAGGTGCCTACAAAGGCGTAGGGGGTTTTGCCGCTATCGGCAGTATGTTTCCATCTGAGTGGAATTGGCAAGCATTCTGGTCAACAACAGCCTTGATTTCGATTATTCTTGCATTCATGAACATTCTCCCCATTCCTGCGCTAGATGGTGGGCATGTAATGTTCCTACTCTACGAGATGATATCAAGAAGAAAACCAAGCGAGAAGGTTTTAGAATACGGTCAACTCATCGGTTTTGCTATCCTTTTAACGTTAGTAGTATTCGCCAACGGAAATGACCTTTTCAGATTTTTATTTAAATAGTAAAAAAAGTTTTTAGGTTTTTTCGAATTTGACTTAAAAATGTATATTTGCACCCGCCTATATAGTTAGGCCACACTCCTCCTTAGCTCAGTTGGTTAGAGCATCTGACTGTTAATCAGAGGGTCCTTGGTTCGAGCCCAAGAGGGGGAGCA
>Ga0209138_1000343_pt1 | contig 47174 bp, 70 predicted proteins | sample SaaInl3SG_22_DNA_FD_184645 | JGI IMG/M metagenome (GOLD analysis project Ga0209138, IMG submission 184645) | Marine microbial communities from expanding oxygen minimum zones in the Saanich Inlet - ESP_153SG_22_DNA (SPAdes) (version 2) | ecosystem: Environmental > Aquatic > Marine > Intertidal...
AACTGGCGATGTACAGGTAGCATTGAGTCATATTGCAACAGACGAAATGTATCGTTATGCAACCGTTGGAGTTAATATTGACACTGGATTCTTAACAGCTAACTTTTCAAAAGACATTGGCGATAGCGATGCAACAACCATTGGGCTAGGCATTGATAAAGCAATCAATGATCGTGTAAGTTTTGCTGCAAGTGCAAACAGATTACTCGACGGCAATAACACAAGCACATACATGACTGCCGGTATTAAAATTCAATTCTAATAATACTGCAACCTAAAACAGTAGCAAACGCATCCTCAGAATCAAAACTGTGGGTGCGTTTGTCATTTAATTCTTTTGCAACACCTACAGCAAGAGCAGCAGCACAGCCTTTCCATCTGCTGCCTGTATAATGTGCAACCGTTTCACTAACAACAGCACCTACAGCGATATGTCCTATTTTATCATTTTCACCATTTATACTATAATTGTTAGCGGCGTATAATGCATGTCCTACAGTGCCTATTTGATAAAACATATTTTCACCGTAACCAATGTCGTGTATCCAATAGTTCAATCCTATTCTGCCTAGCATATACAATGCAACCGCTTCACGACTAGGTGTTTCGCCGAGCACAGGATTTAATTCTCGAAAACCGTCCCAGTCTTCTGCTGCAAACATATCTGTACTATGCCAATCTAGAACAATCCAGTTTGTTGTCCTAGCAAAACTATCACGGGTACTTTGGTCCCAATCCTCCCATGCTAGTGCTATATTTGGTAAAAATACCAGTAAAAATGCTAAAATTCTCATTGTTGGCGTCCTCATTCTAATAGTATTTAACTAAATACCAGTAGAGGGCAATACAATGAAATATTTTTTAATGATTATTGCATCAGTAGTCTGGGCAACTACGGCAAGTGCAAATACAAACAACGAAATAATGAAACAGTGTGTACAAAGCACTAAAGATTACAACAAAGCCGCAAGTTGCTATTTTGATTGGAAACACCAACAGATAGCAGCAGAACGAGCCGAACTAAGAGATTTCCTAAAACACAATCCACGCTATAGAGTACCAGGACAAAGTATGAATCGCTGTTGGGGCAAGCCACGTGAAATGCCATTTGAAAGTAGTTACATTCGTGTAGGGCCAGACGGAATGGAAGCAGGCGTAAACTACAAAGATACACTGCCAGCAGGATGCTACGAAAACGCTCCTTGGGACAACAGAGATAAAAAACAATGAGAGTATTGATAATACTTACTGTTATTACCTTTATAGGACTTTACCTTGTTATAACTCCAAGTCCGAGCAAGAACTATTGGGAGAATATAGGACCTAGTTGGGACAAGATGCTGAACCCCGATAAATACTCAAACAAGGAGTAGTTATGAGAAAAGTTTTGTTTTCGCCTGTATGGAGTGTGCTAGTACTAGGCATACTAAGTTATGTATTTTATACAAATCCAAACTTTGTAGAAAGTCTAAGACTGAGATATTTTGATACACTTATAGTAAATCAACAACCTGTCGAAAACAACATTTACACAGTGAACATCGATGAACCGAGTTTAGAGGCTTACGGACAATGGCCGTGGCCGAGAGGTGATTATGGTAGCCTTATAGAGGAGTTATATGCCAGAGGCGCTGGACTAGTGGTGTTCAATGTGTTGATGTCGGAAACAGACAGGAGTGGCGAAGACGAACTACTAGCATTAACCATGCAACAACTACCTGTTATTGTTACAATACTAGGTGCAGAGGAGAATAAAAATGAAGCGATCAATCCTGGTGCTACTATTGTTAACAGCGATTATATTGGCACCATTCCTAGTGTTCCTGGTATTATTGCTAATGTACCTGATGTGGAATTCTCAGCAGTAGGCAATGGTATTACCAACAGTTGGCCAGAAATAGATGGTGTTACAAGACGCATACCTCTAGTGGTTGAATCAGGCGGTATTCTTTATCCTAACGTAACAATGGAAGTACTGCGTGTGCTTGCAGGTGATCCCTCGTTTCAAATCAAACTAAGCCCAATGGGCGTAGATAAACTACGCATACCAGCATATGGTACAATACAAACAAGCCCAACAGGCGAAGTGTGGATAGACTGGAGTCAGCGCAGCAAAAGCGTGAGCGCAGTTAACTTACCAGATGACTTTGCAGGCGGTATAGTGTTTGTAGGACCAACAGCAGCAGGGCTTACACAGCCACTAGCAACAGCAGCAGGCAGCGTATTTCCACATGAAGTACAAGCAGCAATGCTGGGCACAGTGTTTAATGAATCAAATATAAGTAGACATCCAGACGCAGAACAATGGGCAGAACTAGCAGCACTAGTTATAGTTGGCCTACTGTTAATCATCCTCGCCCGTTGGACATACGTAGGCATAGCCTTCTTTGTGTTGTCCGTGGGTGGAGGAGTTTACTTTAGTTACTATATTTTTGCAACAGAAAACCTATTGATAGATGGATTTATTCCAGCAGCGTTCTTGTTACTAGTTGGACTCAAGCGTTATACAATCAAGTTTGTAGATGAGTTCTTACAAAAGAACGCAATCAAGAAACAGTTTGCTGGATATGCAAGCCCTACTGTAGTTAAACTACTACAGGAAAATCCAGACCTTATCAAGAAAGGTACCAAGAAGGAAGTATCGATTGTGTTCTCGGACTTGCGTGGCTTTACACCACTGGGTGAAAGTTTTGGAGATGACGTACAAGGTTTAACAAAAATAATGAATGGCTATATGGATGCTATTACAGAACCAGTGCTAGACGCAGACGGAATGATTATTAAGTACATAGGCGATGCCTCGATGCACATACACAATGCACCTATAGATGACGCTAAACATGCTAAGACAGCAGTGCAGTGTGGATTAGATATGTTAAAAGCAGTGGAGAAGTTTAATGAAGAAGTTATTATACCTGATGGCCGTCCTCCTGTTGGCATGGGCGCTGGTATTAACACAGGGTTGGGGTACCTTGGTGAAATGGGCAGTACAAAAAGACACAGTTACGATGTCCTCGGAGACGCCGTTAGTACAGCGGCTCGTGTTGAAAGCAAATGTAAAGAGTACGGATGTCTTCTACTTGTTGGAGAAGCGACATACGAAGCAACAAGAACAGATTTCTTCTACCTCAAAGTAGATGACTTGCAAGTCAAAGGCAAAAGTGTAGGACTTAAAATTTATACAGTATTGGATCAAACGTATCCTGCATGGCGCAAAGCACAAAGGAAACACGAGCAGATGCACGAAGATTATCGTGCGCAGCGTTTTGATGATGCTATTGACAAGTGTCGCATGTTGTATAGTCACTTTGATCACAAGATGGAAGGCTACTACGACATGTGGATTGAACGTTGTGAGTATATGAAAACACAAGACCTTCCTTCGGATTGGAATGGCGTGTTTATTGCTCAAAGTAAATAAACATATGCTAAACTATATCAAAAACCTTTTTGGTAGCAATGCTGAATACAAAGGCCAAGACATTGAGGATATCAATGTTATATGGCTCCACGGCGCAAACCAAACCAGTCTAAGTTTCAAATACCTACAAACCAAGACACAGTTCTCAAAAGAGATTATGATCAACTATAGCAGTATGACTCGCTTCTATGACAACTTGGATATGATCACAGAGCAGTGTCAAAACAGAGGACCGCACTTTGTTGTAGGACACAGCATGGGCGGGTTATATGCACTACACCTAACCAAGTACCTGCGTGTGATAGGCGGTGTTAGTATTAGCACACCGTTCCGTGGTAGTAGTACAGCAGATTGGGCAAAGTATATTGTGCCAAGTTATCCCTTGTTCAAAGACATTGGACGCAAGAGCGATCCTATCAAACAAGCAAATGAAATACAGTTGGATATACCTTGGACGCAAATAGTAAGCACAACCGGTAGTGTTCCTTATCACAACGGCCCTAACGATGGTGTGGTTACTCTAGCAAGTATGACGCACAGAACTGATATGGAACTAGTAGAAGTAGCACATACACACTATGAAACTATGTGTTCTGATCGTGTTGCTGAGATTGTTTCTTCTTGTTACTCTCATGCTTTAACAACAGTGCATTAACTTCGTCAGTTTTAATTAGCCAGCCATCTTGATTTACTATGAATACATCGCCCGGCTTGTATAATCCTGCGTCCATTACTTCTGTAGGAGTGTCGCCTTCGACTTTGAACCCTCTACCTCCGGGCAAACTATTAATATTATAATCCATCCATATCATTGCACTCTCTCCACTGATTTTGCTTGAGGATACTTTAGTACAAAGTGCGTGTCTAGTTTATCATCATTAGAATCAGCGTATATCATAGTTCTACAATAAGTATCTCCGGGTAAACTTACGCTGCTACTACGCAACAGCACCCAGGTCCAGTTGTTAGATTCTATAGTTTTGGTTAGTTCTTCGCCGAGTTCTCTACGCACCCAAATGTATTCCATGTCAGTCTCGGCGTGAGTCCATTTGTACTCACATTGTCCTAAATAGTATCTCATATAGATACTTATTTGTGTTTGCTGTCCTTGCAAGTACATTTGACACAAACATCATTTATACATTCTTCGCAATCTGGTCTGTAACAATGACATTTATGACCACACGTTTTACAAGTGCGTTCTTTGCCTATCATCTACTAGTCCTTTTCTTTAATGGTTCTGCTTTTGGTTCAGGTTTTGGTGTATCGAGATTACCGGTGCTGTTGAATACTTGACTGGTACTTTGATACTTTGCTACAATATCGTTGAGTTCGTCTTGCCTGTCTTCATCCAACATTGCTCTATGTTCAAGCACCATACTCAACTTACTATTAAGTCTTATCATATCGTTGTCTAACATACGCACACGATCAACAAGTTTGATAAGTGTGCCCATACTTGCGCCAATAACAGGGTCAATAGTTTCTGTTACCCATTTCCAGATGAAGAATATAAAATATCCCATGCCCATTGCTGCAATAATAGGAAATCCATATTCGCTAACTGCTTGACCAATGTCGAATTCCATTTATTCTCCAAACATACCAATCAAGTCTGGGCCAAAACTACTAGCTGCCCAGCCAACTGCTAACATAGCAAGCACACCGATAAACAGCCATTTCATTTTAAAATCATCAACTGACATTTTTATTGCTACTAGTTCATTTCCTAGTATACGCAACTGTATTTCCATTTTACCTTTGTCGTCTACATTAGTCTCTTCTGGCATCATCTTTTCCTTCGTTTGCTGCTATTCTGTCAATATTAGGCTTAACTCCAAGTGCGTAACTTAGTAGTGCATCTATCTTAACCAAGTCATTGTTCATAGTTTGAACACGATTATCAAGTTGTGCAATGATGTTTTTTAAAGTAGTGACACTATCGGTCACTCCAGCTAAGATAAATCCAAGTGTTAGAAATACAAAATATCCTGCTGCAAGTGCTCCGGCAATTGGAAACCCTACATCACCTACTAATGTTAAAAAATCCATATAGTGCGCCCTCACGCTTTGCTATATGTATTTAGCAAATATATAAATAAATTTGGTTGACAACTCTCTAAAATTATAGTATTATAGTTTAATAGAATGTAGCCAACACACAAACACATAGAGGAAAAATATATGATTGAAGGATTTAAACCACCTTGTACGGTTTTTCAAACTAGAGTACGAGACGAAAGTATTGAAGGACCAAACCCATATCGTTGGCAACAAGTAACTAGCGATGAACTGTTTTCTAATAAGCGAGTAGTATTGTTTAGTTTGCCAGGAGCATTTACTCCAACCTGTTCAACATACCAACTGCCAGGCTTTGAAGAAAACTATGATAGAATTCGTAACACGGATGTTGATGAAGTTTATTGCATTAGTGTTAACGATGCGTTTGTAATGAACAAATGGGCAGAGCACACAGGCATTGAACACGTAAAAGTTATTCCAGATGGATCAGGTAACTTTACTCGTTTTATGGGCATGTTGATTGGTAAGAACCACTTGGGATTTGGAATGCGCAGTTGGCGTTATATGTGCATACTAAATAATGGTGTAGTTGAAAAATGGTGGCAGGAACCTGGCATCAACAATGACGGCGATGATAACGATCCGTACGGAGAAACAACACCAGAAAAATGTATTGACTATTTAGAAAAAGATGTTATTATTAATATTGACTAAGTAGGTTCGGGTTGTGACGTAATACACACGCGAGGGTCAACGGTTAGCCCTCATTTTTAAGGATCACAAATGAACATAAGGTTACAAATTTTTTCTTTACAAATATTGGCATATCTCAGTATCATTCCAATGATATTATATGCTAGTTGGTATGAATGGGTAATTGCATTATTGCTTTATTTTGTGTTTAATGGTCTTGGTATGATTATGACATATCATAGACTTCTTACTCATCGTAGTTACAATTGTCCAAAGTGGCTTGAATATACCTTGAGTTTTATTACTACATTTAGTTTTACTGGAAGTGCAATTACATGGATAGCTATACATAGAAAACATCATAAATTTGCGGATACAGAAAAAGATCCACACAGTCCAGATCATTTAGGGTTTTGGCGTGTACAATTCTTAACTGCATTTGCAGAAGTTGAAGGCAGATATGCAGTAGATCTTATGCGTGATAGTTTTTACAAATGGCAACACAAATATTACACAACAATCTGTTATGCTGCAATTTTATGTTTAGCATTAATAAATCCAATGTTAGTGATATACGGACTCTTGTTTCCAGCAGGACTAACACTGTTTTTTGGCACACTTATATTAAGCACAGCGCACAAAGATTTTAAACCGAGAACTGTATTATGGTTAGCATTGGTTACATTTGGCGATGCGTTTCATGATGTGCACCACGATTATCCTAATAAGTATAGATTACACAAATACGATTTAATAGGGTGGATTATTGAAAAAGTCTTTATCCGTGATAAAACCGCACCTGTGGAGTAAAAGCGTAAATACAGTAGCAGAAGTATATTGGAGATTAAAATGTCTACAGGCTGGAAAGGACGACACGAGTTACCCGTCATTGCACCACTTAATATTAGATTTGACATCGGACAACTACAAGAAGAACTTAAGAAATTCGCAGCAGACAAAATCTGGGACGGATTAGGTAGTGATTATGCACATATGTGTGAAACACACACAAAACTTCCAAAAATGTTTTTTAAAGAAAAAGAACTAGAGGAAGTAGATTGTGTATGTGATTTAGACTGGGAAAAATCTAGCTATCAACAACTTAGCCTTACGGAGTTTGATGAAACTTATGATTTAAGTCAACGACAAGAACTTAGTGGTAGTGCATGGGATAACAGAGTTGCAAAACGTGATCCTAAAGCAGACGAACGTTGGTATCGCAAAGTAAAGGACGATGTACCGAGTTACTTGCGTGAGGTGTTAGCCACGTTTAAAGGCTCACACAGGACTCGTTTTGCTAACCTAGCACCAAACAGTGAAGTAAAACCACACATTGACTACGATACATTGTACGGTGTGCGTTTGCATATTGCGTTGGACACTAATGATAATTGCTACAATGGCGGTTGGGACAAAAACGGAAACGAAGTAAAGTATCATATTCCAGCAGACGGTAGTGTCTGGTTTGTTAATCCTGGTGTTAAACACTATGCAGTAAACGGCGGCAACACAGCACGTAATCATTTAATTATTAGTTTAGACTCTCAACTACAGTTATCGGATTCTTTGCAATTCAACTTCTAAAGGAAATACGATAGAAATGGCTGATGTTGTTTTACTAAATGACGTTTTTAGCTCATATGATAGTTCTTATCGTTGGAGTTTTTGGTCACGATATCTCGGACCTTATGCTGTAAAGCAATCAATAATTGATAAAACATTGTATGATTGCATTGTAATAGACTATTTTACAAAGCATGAAAATTTTTTCGAATACTTGCAAACGTTTGTTAATGAAGATACAAAATATATAGGATTATCTACTACTTTTTTACAACACAAAGAAAATTCTAGATTAAACGATTTTAATTTATGGTTTACTAATCACAACGATACAGTGGAATGGTTTACTAAGTTAAAACAAATTGCGCCTAATGCTAAAATTATTATAGGGGGTTGGACTGCTGAAATATGGTACAACCATTATACTATGTTTCGAAAAAGTACTCCGCTTCCAGAGGCAATGCAGTTTGTTGATTATATTGTAAAAGGTTATGGAGAAATAATTGTGCCAAGTATTATTAATGGTACAATTCCTAGCCAGCATATTATAACCCGAGACGGGGTCAACTTTGTTAGTGATAATACTTCTGCTGGGTATGGTGCTCAAGTTAATCCTGTAAAATGGAATACCAATGATTATGTAGCACCGGGCGAATGGCTCCCTCTTGAAATATCAAAAGGTTGCAGGTTTGGTTGTAAATTTTGTATGTTTGATAAACTCGGCACTACTATAATAGACAAGCAAGCTCTACGTGAAGAATTAATACATAATTACAAAAATTTTGGAGTTACTGGTTATCAATTAACAGATGACACTATCAACGATAGTATAGAAAAAGTACAAATGGTACACGAAGTTTTTACTAGTTTACCATTTGATGTTGAGTGGATTGCCTATGCTAGACCCGATATGTTTCAAAAATATCCAGAAATGTTAGATTTAATGTATGAAGCAGGATGCAGAGGAATGTTTTTAGGAATAGAAACATTTAATCACACTGCGGCAAAACTATGCGGCAAAGGATTACATCCTGAAAAAATTAAAAATATACTTGAATGGATTAAAGAAAAATACGGAGATGAAATTTTTATACTAGGAAGTTTTATTTTAGGACTACCTGGAGAAACTGCTGAAAGTTTAGAAGACACATTACAGTATTTAAAAAAACAAAATGTAATCGATAAGATATTGTTTGAAGTTTTTTATGTAAGACCTAGCGAAACTACAGCCGGTGAACAAAAAGATTACCATACAGACAACGATAAATATCAAATAAGAAATATCCAATTTAATCCTTATTATTGGGAACACGGAACACTAAATTATAATCAATGCCAAGAAATTTCAACTAGGTGGAAACAAGTTTTAACATCTGCAAGATATAGTGGACATGACAGAGCTATAGAAAGTAGTACAAACTTTTGGAGTTATCCAAGAATGCGAAGTTTAGGATACAGTCACATAGAATCTTTTAGAATGTTAAAAGATGCATCAATGCCGGATACACTTTACAACAAGAATAATAATTGGATAAAGGATTATCATCGAGGAGTAGCAAAAAATTATGAGCAAAAAATACTTAACACACATAAATTACAAATGGCCAAAAGAAAAACTACTAAAGCGTTTTCATGAAAAGTTTGATACAATGGACGAATGGGTTCCTGAAGACACTGTAGCAAATGACTGGGGTATTAACAATCCTATTACTGGACTATATGTAAATATGGATGAAGTTTTTGTTGATCCTGTATTACGAGAGATTGGTGATGATTTTTGCAAATACTTTGGAATAGATTACTCTGGCGGATTTGATACTTATGCTACTCAATTTATGGGATCTCGCCCTGGTGTAACTATTCCATGGCACAGCGACAATGCTCCTACAAAATGCAATGTAAATGTACTGTTAAGTAATTCTAATAGTAGTGTTGTATTTAAAAACAATATGGACGACGATGATTCAACTTCTACAACTATTGATTATAACACTGCGTTATTGAATGTTGCTAGACCTCACAAAGTAGTTAATAACGAAAACGAAATGCGTATATTATTTAGAATGGTTTTTGTATCTCCGGAATGTACGTATGAGGCATTGAAGGAAAAAATAGATGCTAAATCCAGTAACTAAGTTTGAATACAATTTTAATAATGATATATTATGGGAAGAATACTATAGATTAAAAAATCAGCCCGATCCTAAATTCAACTTTTATGTCGATGGCAAAGAAAAAAGTTATACAATGCCGGGATTTAGAGTGCTAGGATCACAAACATATGGCGAAGACACCGATTCAAAACTTATAAAAGAAGCAGGAAAGTTTGTTAAATATTTTGGAATTGATGACGAATATATTGCATTATTTTTATGGATGGACAAAGGATTTCATTTACCTTGGCATGTAGACGATGTTAACGGATGTCAAAGCAATATAAATTATGTAATGTCAAAAGATCCAGAACCTGTAGAATTTCGCAATGGAAAATACACATATAAATTAGCAGCGTTAGATGTTATGCAAGAACATCAAGTTCGTAATAGCAAACAAGAAAGAATTATTATGCGTATATCGTTTAAATCATTAAAGTACGGAGAGTTAATTGACTGTATCAGCAATAGACATTGAGTATAATGGGTTTGACGAAAAATTTCTTTTAAATTTTTTTTATAACGATTATAAAAATTTTCAGGATTATGTTATTCCTGACTACGAAAGCGATCTTGTTGAGTTGGGCAATGCAAAAGGTATCATTCCTGGATTTAAAGTAGATTGCCATAACTACTTTGAAGAGAAGTTACGTCCGTTTGCTACAGAGTTTTGTAAACACTTTGATATCCAACAGCAATGTGTAACACATTTTTTATGTATTGAACCAAAGCACACAGTTGATTGGCATATCGATGGAGGTAATGTAGTATGTGCAGTTAATCTTTTACTTGAAGGAGATCCTTGTGCAATTGAGTTTGAAGATGGCAAGCATACATATAAACTAGCATTACTTGACATTTCAAAAAAGCATCGTGTGGAAAATACTGGAGATAGTAAACGTGTATTGTTTAGAATATCTTTTATGGACGGTACATATGAGGAAATAAAAAATAAATGTCTGAAATAGTACTGTTTACTGGTGTTAACAATATGATAGGATTTTGTAGGTATGCAGGAACATACAGACTTGCAACCGAACTACGTGATGCTGGTTTTACAGTTCAAACAGTTGATTTCTTTGGCGAAATGTCTCCAAAAAATGTGCATAGAGTAATCGATGCGCATGTAGGCGAAGAAACACTGTGGGTGGGCATTAGTACAACACTGATGCAAAAGTATTTGTCAGATGAAGAAGAAGATGAATTCTGGACAGCAGGTACAAACATAGATTTAAATCTTGTACAAAAAAACACAGATCTTTATGGCGAATTTATGCCATATGACGAAATTGATATGCAAGAAATTTTTAAACATATCAAAGCTAATAATTCTAAAACTCAAATTGTTGTAGGAGGATATAAAGCTCTTGCATACGGAAAACCTTGGAATGGCGTCGATTATTGGATTGCAGGACAAGGCGAAGGTCCTTCAGTAGCACTTTCAAAACATTTAAAATTTAATACACCATTACAAGTAATTGATTGTTATTTAGGAAAAATTCTTACTGACAAAATGTATCCATTTAGTAAATTTAATAATGCACGTATAAAGTGGCACGAATCTGACCATATATTACCAAATGAAGATTTACCAATTGAGTTTGCTAGAGGCTGCATTTTTAAATGTAGTTTTTGTGCATTTCCGTTAAATGGCAAAAAGTTTGGCGATTACACTAGAGGTATGGATAGTTTAAGAGACGAACTTATATACAATTATGAAAACTTTGGAACAACTGGATACATGGTATCAGACGATACTATAAACGATAGTCTAAAAAAAGTTCAATACTTGCATGATGTTTTTACTAGTCTTCCTTTTAAAGCAAGACTTACTGGATATTTAAGATTAGACATAATTGAAGCAAATCCGCAAATGATTTCTATGCTTAAAGAAATAGGAATGAGTAGTGTAAATTTTGGTATTGAAACATTTAATCAAAAAACAGGAAAAATTATTGGCAAAGGTGCAGATCCTGAAAAATTAAAAAAGTGTTTGTATAGATTGAATAAAGAATGGGGAGATGACGTTTTTGTTGGTACAAACTTTATTATAGGCTTACCCGAAGAAAGCAAAGAAAGTATAAGACGTACTTTTGAATGGCTACATCAGGACGATGTTCCTGTTCATCAAATGAATATGACCAAGTTATATATTGCGCAATATCCAACAAGAATAGACAAACCTGACTTGATTACAGAAGATCAAATGCAACGTTATGGATTTGTAAAGAGTCGTATTGGACAATGGGAATACTCAACTACAAGTAAAATACAAGACAATCCTGAAGATTATAACATCAACTTTGGCGATGAGCACTGGTGGAAATGGACTTCAGAATATATGACAGAAGACGAAGCACAGCAACTAAGTGATGAATTTTATACTAATCCAAAAAATAGACACAAAAAACAAAACTTTGTATATCCGTATAGCAGACTTGTTAATATGGGTTACAAAAAAGAAGAGATATTAAAACTTGATAGGACAGACGTTCCTACATTAATGAAATTATTAAAAGAAACAAGAAAACTACGTGATGAATATGTTGAAAAAGTTTGTACGCATAAAACAATTAGATCACCCAGATTTAATTAAATTTAGAAAAGCAGCAATAATTGATTGCGGAGGCAACGAATCAGACATAAATTTGTCTGGCGGGCATACCTCTATATTAGAAGAATTAAAAAATAGAAATGTTAAAGAAATTGAAGAAATATATAGATATACCAATGACAAGTGGTATAGTACAGAATTTGAAAGTGTCGATGCGTTTTATGTTGGTGACGAAATTGTAGGTATTAGCGGTAGTAAAATGTATGGTAATTGGATGCGTGGAGCAATGTATTATTACCAATTAAAAAAGACCCGCAAGGAACATAGTACATTGTTTTTTAGAAATGAAGGACAATTACCGCGCTTGATTGAACACAGCAAAATGCTTGGGTGTTATGGTGTATTCATTACTATATGGCCTCACAGTTCACAGTTGAAAGCATTAACCAAACGTATGAGATTAGGAAAGAGTATACCTACACCCGGAAATATAGAGTTAATTCGTATGATGAAATTTAAAGGTATTAGCAAGTTTCACGGTGTAACACAAGATTTTTATGTACATGAATTTGATAATCAACGTTTTAGATTTGATTTAGATTAATTTCTTTTCCAGTAACAACATTTACCAATAGAATTATTTTCGTCTAACCCAACACTCTTTTGAAACCAATGAAATACCATTTTAGGTTTGTCTATATAGTTACATTTAACACCTAGCTCTTTGCTAATATTTTCCATGTTGTTGTCTTTGTTTAAAACATCAAAACTTAAACTAGCAGATGTGTTAGAAATTTTACTCCAGTATGTTTCTTTTGGATAATGCCAGAGGTAACTATACCCTGAAAATACTAAATCAACGTGCTCGGGCCAATTGTCATCTGGTGTTATCAAATTAAAGCTGTTTCTATTTACGTCACTGTTTTCTACAAAGTTTTCAAAAACGGCCCAATCATTATAAAAATTAGGTTCGTCGTGCCAGTGTGCATCAGCATAACCGTAACTCCATTCTTGTTTATCTATCATAAAAAATTTGCCACCGTTAATATATTTGCTTATTGCAATATCAAACCATCCTGTTCCAGCACCAATATCAACTATTACACTGTCTTTGTTTAAATTATCAAACATGCCAAGGCGTTCTCTTTCTTGGAATCTAGTTGATAAAATATTACTTAGGTAATTAAGATACAGTTTTACATCTTCGGCATAAATTTGTCCTATAAACAATCCGGTTTGTATTCCAAGTACACTGGCTATTCTTTCAAAATTAGTAAATCCAAGATCGATTGTACCTTTTTTTAATGTTTGAATTTTAATTTTATACATTGTCGTATACTATAAATGACGTAGCAGCTATTTTTTCATTTTCCATATTGCCGGTTGTATGTATTTTGTTAGATGGAAATATAATACAAGTTCCAACTTTATAATCTAATGCAACTCCAGACATTCCAAACCACATATCATCGCCATAGTATGTAGGCAAGTGTTTAATTAACTCGTCCGGACAAGGTTGATTTGTGCATCCTTGTATACCAACAGTTTTGTACATCGGTTCTTGTTTTTCTGAGCCATAAGATCTATCTGGATTCATTTCTGTTTGTAATGATCCAAACCAAGTACATTCTTGATCATATGTTTGATCAAATACAATAAGTTTTTGATTTTCGTTTTCAACCTTTAATGGTATAATCAAACTATGTGTATTTCCCTTGCCACATATATCTACATGCGGTGGTATTCCTGCTTTATGCCAAAGAACATTTCCGTGCATAAATTTAGTCCCAGGTAACTCATCTCTTACAATATCATTGTGTGTATCTGTATCATACATTAAAAAATGTGTGTATTCATCTTTGTTTACTTGATCTTCATTAGCATAGTAGTAGTCTAAAAATCTATTAACCACATCCATACTAATAGGAACTATTGTAGCATCTGTAATCATTTTGTATCCTTTATACTATTTACATTTACTTATTCATTAAATGCTTGACAATTAACAAAATAGAATGTATAGTATTAAAATAAGGAGGCGGCATTATGGCAACTACTGAAGAAAAAACAGAACTGGTTGAAACACTCAAAGGTCCACGCTACTATCGAGTACGACTTTGGGGCTACGGCGGCGAAGCAGCCTACATGAATATTAACAAAGAAACATATGATTTTTGGAACAAAGTAACAGAAGAACACGGTGATAGCGATCTTGTAAACTATGCAGTCAATGACGATCCAGATGATTATGAGTTTGAAGATATTGAAACTGTACCAACTGAAGCAGACTTCTTGACCGAAGACGAATACAAGTATCCTTGGTACGAAGCACCAGGAGAGTTTTGTCATCAACATGGTGTAGATTTTGGATCTGCTCGTATTGACGTAGAAGAAGTTAACAGCGACGATTACATGTCAAATCATGTTGCTGACGTAGTAGAAGGCGGTGATCTCAACGAACTACTAGACAAAGTAGAAGAAGATTCCAACTACGAGATCGAACCCAAGGACTGGGGAGAAGCCGAATTGTTTGATGAAGAAGGCGAGTACGTACTACAATTTTACTCAAGCGAAAAAGGCACATTCTTTGATGGTATTATTGAAACTGTCGGAGAGTTTGATTTTAAGAAACTAAAAGTTGTAATCAACGAGTATCCCAACGGCGAAGACATTGTAGATGGATTGTTGTACGACGATGAAGATATCGAAAACCAAGGTGGTGACACCAACGGAAAAGGTTACAGTGCGCACTTGTGGTCTAATAAATAGCATATGCAATTAGAAAGAGCAGTTGTAGAAGTATTTGGTGGATGCAATTATAGTTGTAATATGTGTCCTCAAAGTACCGGAAGAGGTAGTAACTGGACACGAAAAATGCCTCTACAACTTTTTGAAAAAATACTAGACGAGCTTCCAGGCAAACCTATAATTAATTTAGAAGGTAGTGGCGAGCCTACTATGGCTAAAGACCTTCCTGAATACATACAGGCTTGTACAGATCGCGGTTTTAAAAGTTTTATGTACTGTAATGGCACATTCTTGCGTGGCCAATTTATGCGTGATGTAATTGATGCTGGGTTGAACTTTGTACGATTTAGTTGTATAGGTTATAACACAGAGTTGTATCATAAATGGATGAGTCAAGACAGATTTGATTATGTAAAACAAAATGCAATTGAAACAAAAAATTACATTGCTCAAAGTAATAGCGATTGCCAAGTTAGTAGTTATCACCTAATTCTTGATAACAATAATATAGATTTTGAAATTGAACAATATAGAAAAAACTGGATAGACAGTGTTGGGTGTACTGGATATATTTGGAAAATGCACAACTGGAGCGGCAACTACGATCCAGTATATCAACGTCCGTTAAAGTCTAAAAAAACTTGCGGTAGGCCGTTTGCACCAGAAATTACAGTTCGAGCAGGCGGATTAAATGGATTGCAAGGAGCAGTAACACCTTGTTGTCAAACCATGGGCCCACCTAACGAAGATAAAAGTGTATTAGGACATTTTCAAAATCAAACGTTAGATGAAATATGGTACGGCGAAGAATACAACAAATTGCGAAAATCCCACGAAATGGGGGAGTGGCCAGATTATTGTGAGAATTGTGACTTTTTGTACGAAGATCCTGAAGTTTTAGTATGGAGCAATGATCCAAATGCAAGCATAGATTATATGCTAGGTACTGAGTTTAGTTTAAAGGATTATAAATGGAAATCTTAACAGAAATTAAAAACGAAAAACAAGCAAAAAAATTGTTGCGAAAATTTGATAAAAAACACAAAACTAAAACGTGGGTGTTTGATGCTACAATTGCAGATATTGATCATTACTTGCTAAATGATTTATATCGTAATGAACCGCTAATGGAATTAGAAGAATGCTTTTCTCCGTTTGAAAATAATCGTTTTATGACAAACGATCCGTTGTTTGTTGAAGATCAGCAAAAAGATATTAATGATAGGCAATACCATCAACTTAGTTGGTGTTATAGTATTTGGCAATTAAGCAATAGTATCAAAGAAGAAGGTATGTTACATCCAATTGGAATACAACGTTTTGCTAATGGCGGCATGGCAGCACATCCTGGTACAACACGTTTAAGATTTAATAATTATAAAGTTCCGCAACAAGTTATCTTAACAGACTACAGTGGTAGAAATTTTGCACAAGATTTCCCACAGTTTAATGTAAGAGCAGTTGAAATTTCTAATTTACGTAATGTTATAGGATTGTATCACAAAATATCTAATATGGATGATTTGCGACCAAAAACACTTTATCAAGTTTCCAAAAAGCCAGTAACATGGCAATGCATTAGTAGCATGTGGAAAACTAATCATTCTCCTAGTTTATTAGATCCGCCTATTAGTTACGAAATGAAAGACAACTATATCTATATTGCAGGGCAACCTGTTATTGTAAAAATAGATGGGTTTTGGAGAGTTAATCAATGAAACTATGGGCGTATGGAGATAGTCACACAGCAGGCGCAGAATTAGGTTATAAAGTAAACCCTGAAGAGTTTCGCAAAAACGGCAAATACGCTGGAAAAAATTGGAATCATTATTTAATCAAACACAATGAATATTCTGAAATAATCAGCGGTATTGCTTGTTCTCCAGAAGACAGTTGGGCTGGGCAATTGGCTAATTTTTTAAATGTTGATGACTATATTTGTAGAGCTAGACCTGGATGGAGCAATGACGGTAGCATAAAACAAATGCTAGACGATATTAGTCAATGGTGCGAAAACGATGTAATAGTTTGGGGAGTTGCTACACCGTGGAGATACACACCTGCAAGCAAAAAGTTACGTGCTGATAATCATCAACCTGCTCGTTTTCCAGACAAACAAGCTCGTGTTTTTGTAGAATACGGTCCTCACAATGACACATTTAAATTATGGACACAAGGATTAATGAGCCTTGCAAAAACTTTACATCCTAACTTGTACATGATCCACGCTAGTAGAGATGATTTAGCAGTAAAAGATTACAATTTAGCTCAGTCATTATGTATAACAGATGTTTCTTTGGGAGAATATCAAATACAAGGACAGTATCGTGTTTTACCAGATACACATTACGATCGTCCTTGTCACAAAGATTATGCAGAAATGATATATAATATACTAGGAGAAATAACATGAGCGATGATATAGTTTATAAAGTTGAAGAAATATTTAAAGACATTGACGGAGATCCAAATAATGTCAACATGATTATTCCTCCAGAAATTATGGAACGTATGGAATGGAAAGAAGGTGATGTTATTAGAGTTAAAAATACTAAGCATGGACTGACCATTTCAAAAGTAGAAGGAGAATAAGTGTCAAAGGATGGCATAATCGAGCTGGAAGGTACAATAGTAGATGTCTTACCTAATCAGATGTTTAAAGTAGAATTAAAAAATGGACATCAAGTTATTTGTTATACAGGAGGAAAAATGCGAAAACATAAAATACGCCTGGTAACTGGTGACAACGTACAAATTGAAATGACGCCTTATGATTTAAACAAAGGCAGGATTATGTTTAGATTATGACAAAAAAAATTGATTGTTATTTTCCTTACAAACAAATACTTTTTGATATTCCACGCAATGATGTAAAATGGTGTTGTAAAATGCTGGAAGGATCTAGTCTGGACGATTATAATCCAGAAAACTATCATGCTGATCCATTGTTAAATGACATACGAAATAGTTTAGAGCAAGGTATAGAACATAGTGCCTGTAATGTCTGTTGGAAAGCTGAACACAAAAATGTCGAAAGCTGGAGACAAGTTGAAGGACAAGTTCCACATAATTTAAAAGATGTGAATTTAAATCAACACCCATATAACAAAAAATTTAAACGATTAGAATTGTTTTTTGATAATACCTGCGACTTAGCGTGTATATATTGCGGACCTTGGTTAAGCAGTAAGTGGGCACAAGAAAATCAAAAAACTAAATTATTTCCTACATTCAATCAAGTAGAAAAAAACAACGACGAAAAAACAGAAAAAATTATTAAAACTATTGAAAATATAGGAAAACACGCACACGAACACGAACGAGTAGATTTAGCATTTTTAGGTGGTGAACCATTTCTTAGCCCTCAAGTCAAAGATGGAAGATTTATGCGTTTTATTGATGCATACTACGAACATGCGCCATTAAGTAGTGAATTGTTACTAAATTTTATAACCAACTTAAATACTCCAGATAAAACCTTTGAAAAAAATCTACAAGTTTTATTACACGCTAAACAAAAATATCCTAATTTGTTAGTACACATTAGTATGAGTTTGGAGTGTGTAGGCAAGTATACAGAAATGACCAGATACGGTAGTAGTTGGAATCAAGTAGATAAAAATATCAATAGGTGGTTAGAACAAGATTGGATTAATTTTAATTTTAATACTGCTTTTAATGCACTAACACTTACAGATGCACCAAATTATATAGAATATCTTATAAATTTATACAGCAAACACAAAAGAAAATTATCAATAAGCCCGAATGTGGTATACGAACCCGAGGGATTAGAACCTAGTGTGCTTGACAAACGATTTGGAGTATTTGTAAAAAAAGCTATATCTATTGTAGAATCTAATAGTGAATGTTTTGTTAATGACGAAAATATTGGCTGGCAAAGGCTAGTACAAAATTTAAACAACATTGAGCAGAGTTTAGGAAACAATATACATAAGAAACAAATGTTAAAAGAATCGTTGGCGTATATGCATGTTCACCGAAATATAAACATTAAGAAAAACTTTCCTCATCTTATAAAATATCTTAAAAAGTAGTTGACATTGGCATTGGTTAATGCTATAGTATATGCATACTTAGGCAAACACACAGAGGCACACTATGGCAGATATTTGGGTAATCAGCGACACACACTTTAATCATAGTAACATTTTGAAGTTTGAGGATAAAGTGGGTAAGCCTTGTAGAGACTTCGCTGATGTTGAAGACATGAATGAAACCATGATTGCAAACTGGAACAGTGTTGTTAAGCCTCAAGACAAAGTCTACCACTTGGGTGATGTGTTGTTTGGATTAGACAAAGACAAGTGGTTAAACGATAACTTTAAGAGACTCAATGGCAAGAAGCGATTGGTTGTTGGCAATCACGACAATATCAAAGTACTTACTCCACACTTCCAAAAGGTAAGTATGTGGAGAGACTTTAGTGAGTTTGGGTTACTACTAACACACGTTCCTGTACACCAGAGTACACTAAAGGAGAGTCACAGGTTTGGTGAAGGTAGTATGGTGAACGTTCACGGTCACATACACCAGAACCCAAGTCCAGAAGGACCGTATCGTTGTGTGTGCGTCGAGCAAACAAACTACACACCTGTTAACATCGAAGAATTGAGGACTAACTAATGTTTGCAGAAGTTAAAAACGGCTATGTTCACAAAGACGCAGTTCCAATAAAAACTGTAGCACTCACAGAAGCACTTGCCATTGCATATGCAGCCTATCGCATCAATGGTGAAACATACACCAAAGACACTCGCCGCTTCTCAGAAGATAACAAAACACAGTTTGACAACAAAAGCCTTGTGCGTTACTACTGGGCTACAAAGTTGGATACTGCTGATGCAAAGTATCTTCCTTCAGACTTTGAAATGTTTGAGCCTACTGAAGCTGATTACGCTAATGTACAAGAAGCAATGAAGTGGATGAAGCGTTATGTAATGCTTGGCTTGGGTGACTTAGACGGCTTCAAAGCAGACATGGTGCGTGAACTGTCACAAGATGAAGTAGCTGTTAAGCGCATGGGTCGTATTGCATTTGCTCCAGAGTTTATCAAACGTGACCAACACGAGAGCGGGCTGAAGAAAACTATCCGTGTTGAGTATCGCAACAGCAAGCACATCGAGCCAGTAGGTGCAAAAGTAGAAAGTGTGATTGAATTCCTTGACAAGCGTTACAGCAGTCAGTGGGAAACATACTACTACACGGCCGTTACTACAGATGGCAACCTTGTGTCGTTTGGTAATAAGTTTGAATACGCTGTAGGTGATCGCAAGCGTATCAAGGCTAAAGTAAAAGGCCACACAAAGAATCGTTTGTTTAGCGTAGACGAAACACGTCTCAACTATGTAAAACTATATAAGGTATAAGAAAAAGGAAAATAAGATGTTTAATTATTATCATGTATGGCTAGTAGATGAAACTGGTAAAAAACTAAAACACATTGATAAAGTTAAATGCATCAGTGAAAGTACAGCTGAACAGCAGTGTTATATGCATTACGGTAGTGCTAGTAAATATAGCGGCTGGGGAAGAGACAACTTTAAAGCGGTAAAAGCATAATGGATTTTTTCACAGCAGCACACGGAGTTCTATTATTAACAGCAGTAGTTTTTACTGTATTTGGTGCCTATGTCGGTCGTAGATCTCAAACAGAAGAGATTGTTGAAGCTACACTCGATAGCCTAATCCAAGATGGCTATATCAAAACAGAAGGATATGGTGCTAACATGGAAATCATTAGGTGGCAAGAATGGTGCAACAAGAATGATTAAACTACAAGGCCGACTACCAAGACAGATTTGGCTTGCATGTTCCGGCGGTGTAGATAGTATGGCAGCATTGGATTTTCTCCGTCGCAATCATCAAGTAAATGTGCTACACTTCAACCATGGAACAGCACACAGCGACCGAGCACAAGCATTTATGGAACGCTACTGCACAGAAAAGCAGATTCCGCTTACCATAGGAGAAGCCAAAGGCACTGTTCCTCCTGGTCCTAGCAGAGAAGCGTGGTGGCGAGATCAGCGTTATGCTTTCTTAGACAAGTCCTTTACTGTGCCTGTGATCACATGTCATCACTTAGACGATTGTGTAGAAACTTGGGTAATGAGCAGTATGCACGGCACAGGCAAATGGGTGCCTTATCGTCGCAGGCATGTAATTCGTCCGTTCCGTTTAACACGCAAACGTGATCTAACATTGTGGGCACAATTAAACGGTGTGCCGTGGATTGAGGATGACAGCAACACAGATACGTGTTATGCTAGAAACTACGTTAGGCACGAAATGATGCCACATGTGTTAAAAGTCAACCCTGGTATTCATAAAACTATTGCTAAAAAGGTAAGAGAAGATGTCAAAACTATTTAAATCTCAAATTGCACATCGTCCATTGTTTGACACCGCAAGAGTAGAAAAATTATACAGTGAAAAAGATGGCGTAGAAGTAAAGTATGTTTGCACTAGTGCATTAGGCAATGAAGCTCAAGCGATGGACATCTTTTACCGTGCTACTCCTCATCCTGATTTCGGCAATCGTTACTTTGGATTATATCGTAATCAGCACTTTGCTTCTGACGGAACGATAATGATTACTAACGCAGATAAGATTGAAGATGCTGAGTTTGGTATGAAAGAGCATGACGGTGAGTGGCACTACAGCCAACATCGTCATGACTTCTATACTATCGGTGACGTATCGCTAGATGGCGGTCGTGCATACTTCCGTTGTGTTGGTAATGTAAACAGTCCAACTAAGTTCTTTAAAGTCAAGGATAGCGAGTTTGTCGAAGAAGAATAAGAAGCAAGCTAAACTGTATAAACAGTGGAAGCGTTATTTGAGTGATAGTAGACTCAACGAAGATGAGATTGTTCGCAGAGCAAAAAGTTTTACAAAAAAAGGTATGAAGCCAAACGAGTAAATATGTATACAAAACATAGGGAGTAACTAATATGTCACATGATTATATGGGATTTGAAGACACACTAGACGAAGACGACTATGGAATTATTGTAGGCAAAGATGGTAGTATCAAAGGTATTTGGGTACCACGACATTTAGAACACGAAGACGAATTACCCGCCACTATTGCTAACTTATGCGAAACAACTTTTGGGGTTGACCCAAATGATGAATCGTGTTATCATACAATACATTAAGAGGTTAGAATGACACCACAAGATATTGCTGAATACAAACAGCGTTGGATGAGCACAGGAAATAACAATCCTGTGCGACTCCACAGTGACTTGGACACACAAGGTAAAACTTGGTGTAGGAGAAACTTGGAGCGACAACAATGGAGTATGGCAACATGGACTGATGTTTATGAACATACTTTCTTTTTTGAAAACGCAGATCACGCTAAACTTTTTGAACAGCAATGGCCGGAGTTTGTAAATCAATGAGCTACGCAATAATGATTTGTCTTGACGGAAAGGACGATTGGATTTATGTTACAGAAAACACCAACAAATGCGATATGTGGAATCTCAAAGTGCAGACTTATGAGGATGCACATGCAGCAATGGAAGTTGCAAAAACATTTCAGCATCCTGACAAACCTGAAAATGTAATGGTGGTAGATTATTATGAAGATTAAAATTGGAAAATACGCAGGCAGACTAACGTGTAACTTGTATACAGATCATATGAACGATAAGTATGGGTTTGTAGATTGGCCTGCAAAAGGCGATATGGAAGATCACTATTTTGAAGTCGCTAATGATATGATACAAAGCATTTATAATGTGTTCAATTGGATTTGGTTTGATAGACGAACAGGACAGAAACAAAAGATACACATTGATCGTTGGGACACTTGGAGTATGGATCATACTCTTGCTCCTATCATCTTGCCAATGCTGATACAACTCAAAGCAACCAAGCACGGTGCACCATGGGTTGATGACGAAGATGTCCCAGAAGAACTTCGTAGTACTAGCGCACCTCCAAAAGAAAACGAGTATGACACAGACGACTTTCATTTTAAGCGTTGGGACTGGGTTTTAGATGAAATGATTTATGCGTTCGAACAAAAGTGTCGTGACGATTGGGAAAGCGACTACTACGGTCCATATATTGAAGGTGAAGGTAGCAGAATCTTAGGCGGACGTTTTGAATGGACAGACGACGAAGGCAGAAAAAAACACCAAGAACGTATGTCAAACGGTTTTAGACTGTTTGGCAAATATTATGAAGCATTGTGGGATTAGGAGTAAATGGAAGAAAAATTAACAAAAACAGAAGCTATTGGTCAGATTGTAGCATTGGCCAAAGAAGTAGAAATTAAAGACAATATTGATTGGACAAAATTAAATGTAACTGAAAACGAGTTGTATGAAATAATGGCTGACAAAGTCTTAGATCAGTTGTATACTTGTCCTGAAGAACATAGAGAAGCAATTAGTATGTCAACGCTTACAAAATTGCTTGTTGAAAACTTTATTCTAAAAATTAAAATCGAAGAGGAAAAATCAAAAAATGCCACTAGTACCAATCGTAGTTGAAAGCGAAAGTAAAGGAGAACGTAGTTATGACATTTATAGTCGACTGCTAAAAGATCGCATCGTAATGATGCAGGGTGTAGTTGAAGATAGTATGGCAAACTTAATTGTTGCACAAATGTTATTTCTTGAAAGTCAAAACCCAGACAAGCCTATTAACTTATATATCAACAGCCCAGGCGGCAGTGTTACAGCAGGATTGGCAATTTATGATACAATGCAGTTCATCAAGTGTCCTGTACACACAATGGTAATGGGTCAAGCAGCAAGCATGGGCAGTTTCCTTGCACAAGCCGGCGCCGCAGGACATCGTTACGTGTTGCCAGAATCACGCACAATGATCCACAGAGTGAGCAGTGGCACCCGAGGCACAAGCGGCAGTGTACACGTACAAGAGCTTGAGTTTGAAGATGCACGTAGACACTTCGAAGAGAGCAAACGCCTTAACACACGCCTTACAGAGCTTTATGTGCGCCATAACACAGCAGGTAAGACATACGAAGAACTGTTTGAAACTATGAAATTTGATACATTTCTAAGTGCAGAGGAGGCTGTCGCTAATGGACTCGCAGACAAAGTCGTCGAAAGTCGCTGATACAGTAGCAGCACTCAAAGGTATTCCTACTCGTCAAGAACTATTAGACTTGTTGGGTGACGAAATAGTAAATGTAACATTTGATAAATTAAGTGGTGATGAGCGTACTATGAAATGTACGCTCATACCCAGCATGTTGCCAGCAGCACAGCGTGAAGACAAACTAAGCCAAACCAAAATACGCAACTTGGAAGACAAGGTATTTGTAGTATGGGCTATAGATATTGAACCTAGTGCATGGCGTAGTTTTCGTTATGACAGAGTAAAAAAAGTTGAAGTAGATAACTATTATGGTAACGGACACGCAGATGGAGCGAATTATTAATATGAAAAAAGTAGCAGTAACAGGTGCCGGTGGGTTCATCGGCACTCATTTAGTAAAACGACTTAAAGACGAAGGTTTTTGGGTAAGGGGTATTGATACTAAATATCCTTTATATCGCATGAGTGAATGCGATGAATTTATAGTACACGATATTACTAAACCAAGACTTGATTTGTTTAGAGATTGCGAAACAGTATATCATTTAGCTGCAAACATGGGCGGAGTTGGTTATACAGTTGCTAATCGTAGCGATATGATGCGAGATAATGCTATAATGACTGTTAATATAGTCGATGCTTGCGAATATGCAAGTGTTGATAAATTATTCTACAGTAGTAGTGCATGTGTGTACAACACAGATTATCAGCAAGATCCTGAAAATGTTGTTAAACTTACCGAAGATATGGTGTCTCCTGCCAAACCAGATGAAGGATACGGTTGGGAAAAACTTTACAGTGAGTTATTGTTACAAAGTTATGATACCGATCAACGACTAAAAGTGCGTATTGCACGTTTTCATAATATTTACGGACCCGAAGGTAGTTATAACGACGGTACTGAAAAGGCACCAGCGGCGATTTGCCGTAAAGTAAGTGAAAGCAACGGAACTCCAATCGAAGTATGGGGCGACGGTAGTGCTGTAAGAACTTACTTGTTTGTGGAGGATTGTGTAGATGGTATACGTAAACTAACAGACAGCGATTATAATCGACCTCTTAACATCGGCAGTGAAGAGGAAATTAATGTCAACGACTTTTATAATCTTGTTGGAGAAATAGCTGGAAAAGAAATTGAACTTGAGCATAATTTAGATGCACCTACTGGACCAATGGGACGTAGCTGTGATTTAACACTAACCAAACAAGTATTAGGATGGGAACCAACATACAGCTTACGTGAAGGTATGACAAAAACATTTACGTGGATTGACGGACAAATTCACAGGAGAAATGCATGATAACTTACACAGAAATTGACAGTTGTCGATTATGCAAATCAATTGATTTCAACGAAATAATTAAAATACCAAACCTATGTATCAACGATTTTCCTGAAACACCCGATGGACATAGGGGTCGGGCTCCGATGACATTAATAGAGTGTGCCGATTGTGGATGTGTGCAATTGAAGGAAACTGTACAGGATGCAGTATATAAAGAGTATTGGTATCAAAGCAAGCTAAATCAAAAAATTGTAAACAATTTACGTGATATTGTAGTTGATATGACTATTCATGCCAAATTAAATGCCGGTGACAGAGTTTTAGACATTGGTGCTAATGACGGAACATTGTTAAGTTGTTATCCAAATGATGTAGTAAAGATCGGTGTAGATCCTGCTGATACTATACAAGATGATTTATATCACCATGCGGATTATGCTATACATGATTTTTTCAAAGCCGAAGATGTTCTCTTAACAAATATGGGCGGTAAATGTAAAGCAATTACTAGTATTGCTATGTTCTACGATTTGCCAGATCCTCATGCATTTGTAGAAGATGTTAAAAAGGTACTGCACGAAGATGGAGTATGGTGTATTCAGCTTATGCCATTACGTCCTATGGTAGACACAAACGATATTGGTAATATTTGTCATGAGCACATAGAATACTATACATACCACAATCTCAAAGAGCTGCTAAACAATCACGAACTCACAGTGTTTGATGTAAAGGAGAACGACATCAACGGTGGTAGTTACCAATTGTGGGTATGTCATAAAGGTAAGCGCAAAGAATCAGCGTTTGAAGAGCCTAATATGGATTTGCAAGCATGGGCAAAACGTTTGGAAAAGAATAAACAAGACACACTAAACTTTCTAAACGAATGTGCTGAAAACAATTTAAATGTTTACATTTATGGTGCAAGCACAAAAGGAAACACTATTGCGCAATGGTATGGAATAGACACAAGTTTGATAAAAGGTGCAGCTGAAATACATCCAGACAAAGTAGGACGGTATATGGTAGGCACAGGCATTCCTATTGTACACGAAGATGAAGCACGTAAAGATGCAGATTACTTCCTAGTGATGCCATTTGGATTTCGTGATGTGTTCTTACAAAAAGAAACTGTACCATTGGTATTTTGTACACCGGAGTTTGAAGTAATCAAACCATGAATCTATGGGTGTTTGGATGTAGTGCAAGTGACAGAACTGAAGTAGATTATTGTTACGGAGATTACCTCAGTGAAATGCTTGGCGCTGAATACAAACATTATGCAGCAGGATGCGGAAGCAATGACAGAATATTTCGTATCCTGCCAAATTTAATTAAAAACAATCAAATTGCACCTAATGATGTAGTTGTAATACAGTATACAGAAGAAACACGTACAGAATTTTACAGCAGACTTCACAGCAATTTGCCACTACGTGATTTGTACGGTGATGGACAAATATTAAGGTACAAAGCTGGTAGTGACCGTTGGCAACCTAACAAAGCAGAACGTAAGTTTTTTAGAATGTACGAAAAATACTTTTTAGACGATAAATTTGCAAATGAAACTTTTGCTGCACACAATTATGCACTACAATGTGCGTTGGCTGCAAAAAATATTAACGTATGGTTTTTAAATATACACGGGTATACTCCTCCTAGTTTTGAAACTTTGGATATTTTCTCAAACAAATGTATTAAAGTTTCAAACCAAGAATGTGAAAATTTGTTTTTTGATGACGGACATTTTGATTTACAAGGACACAAAACTATTGCCAAAAAAATAAAAAAAGAGGTTGACCTTTGATACATAATACATTATATTGTATATATAGGCATTAAAGAAAGGCTAAACAATGAAAAAATTAATCGCAACAACGGCTATGATTGTAGCAGCTAGTACAGCATACGCTGATACGCAATATGCTACAATTAAAAATGTACAACCTAACTATCAAACAACCTATCAAAATATTCCGCAGCAACGCTGTAGTGATGTAGAAGTTCCAATCTATGGAACAGTACAAGGCGGTGGCGCAAGCGGCGGTGATGTACTAGCTGGTATGATCATCGGCGGCTTGATTGGCAAAGGTGCAACAGGACAAGATAATGGTGCAGCCGCTGGTGCAGTTATCGGTGGTGTTATTGCAGCTGACCAAGGGAATAACAGACGACAAGTTGTAACTGGTTATCGTACTGAACGACAATGTAGCGAAGTAATAGTGCGTGAACAAGTGCAAACTATTAAAAACTATCGCATTGTTTATGAATGGCGCGGAATTAGAGGTAGTAGTTACACTTACAATCAATATCGTGTAGGAGATCGTATTCCAGTAACTGTACGAATTAATGCGGAGTAATACAATGAATAAAGTAATCCTTACAGACGCAGATGGCGTACTACTTAACTGGGAATATGCATTTTGTTGTTGGATGGAACAACATGGACATACACAAATTGACAAAGGCAATCAAGAATATGATATTGGTAAAAGGTTTGGTATTAGTTTTGAACAAGCAAAGCACAACATAAAAATCTTTAATGAAAGTGCTGCTATTGGTTTCTTGCCTGCATTGCGTGATGCTATGTATTATGTCAAGCGACTGCATGAAGAACATGGGTATGTGTTCCGTTGTATTACAAGTCTAAGTCTTGATCCAAACGCATACAAATTGCGTAAGATGAACTTGGAAAAACTGTTTGGCGAAACAGCATTTGAACAGTTGGTTTGTTTGGACACAGGTGCAGACAAAGATGCTGCACTAGAACCATACCGCGACAGTGGATTGTATTGGATTGAAGACAAGGTTTCTAATGCTGAACTTGGTCAGAAACTGGGACTACAATCTATTCTAGTTGAACACGGATTTAATATGCATGATCATATCAACGGTATTAAAAAAGTTAAAAACTGGAAAGAAATTTACGAGCATATTGTAGGTAATTAAATGGATAACAAATACAATAGTCAAACTTACACTTTTTTTATTCAAAGTGTTGAAGATTTTCATGCACAATTATGTGAATCTAAGAAATTAGATCTCGATTTAAATAGATGCACTTTAGCAAAAACTATGCTGAAAAATATTGGAGTAAAAGCAAAATGATGGTAATTGGATATAGACCAAATGCTAACTTTATCGAAGCACAAAACATAATTCAGAAACATACTACGTTTAGTATAGGAGATGTGAAGCAAATGGTAGAACACATACGAGAAGGCAATGGTGTAAAGTTACCAGATGATTTTGTTTTACGCGAAGATCTAGAAGATTTAAATTTCTTACTAGATTAAGGTTGACTATTGGTAAATAGACTGCTATATTATAAAAGTAAGCAAAGACGCTTGCAACGCTATTTGAAAACTAAGATATAAAATAAATATTCCGACGTAGCTCAGTGGTAGAGCAGTTGACTGTTAATCAATTGGTCGTAGGTTCGACCCCTACCGTCGGAGCCATTTGTTATTATGAGGGGCAGCTGGCTGAGTGGTCGAAAGCACCGGTCTACTAAACCGACGAGGGTGAAAGTCCTCCCAGGGTTCGAATCCCTGGCTGCCCGCCATAATAACAAACATGCAGGTGCGATACAGTTGGAGAGGTATGCTGGTCTCCAAAACCAGTGCGTTAGCTCAGCGAGTTCGAATCTCGCCACCTGTGCCAAATAAATGCGGGTATCGTATAATGGTATTATTACAGATTTCCAATCTGAAGACAGGAGTTCGATTCTCCTTACCCGCTCCAAATACAAGGATAAGTACGATATGAATACTTGTCCAGAATGTAAAACAGAGTTAGGTCATGGTGATTTTTGTCCTAACTGTAGAGTAAGAAGATAACGCCGCAATAGCTCAGTTGGTAGAGCAACTGATTTGTAATCAGTAGGTCCAGGGTTCGAATCCTTGTTGCGGCACCATTAATGCGCCTGTGGTGAAATTGGTAGACACGCTAGATTTAGGTTCTAGTGCTTTACGGCGTGGGGGTTCAAGTCCCTCCAGGCGCACCAAATAATGGGAAGTAGCTCAATGGTAGAGCATCTGTTTTTGGTACAGAAGGTTGTAGGTTCGAGTCCTACTTTCCCAGCCAAGTATGGTCCCTTCGTCTATCGGTTAGGACGTCAGGTTTTCAACCTGAAAAGACGGGTTCGACTCCCGTAGGGACTACCAAATTACGGAGTATAGCACAGTCTGGTAGTGCGCTGCATTTGGGATGCAGAGGTCCAAGGTTCGAATCCTTGTACTCCGACCAATATTAAAAAGGTAGAACAATGTTTTCGGTAGAATTTGACCACGACGAGATTTGTATTACTGTAATGGACGATACAGGGCAACATGGGGATTTAAAAGTACATTCATTTGACGACATTGTTTATATTACACAAGACGATCCTGAATTGGACGTTTCTCACATATTAGAGATTAATCCTGCTATGTGGGAAGAACTAATGACTGCTATTCATTCTCCAGAAGGTTTCTTTATGCGCACTAATAAATAGTTGTATGTTTAAAGCAACCAAGGAAATTATTTGGCATCTGACTTGCTGTAAATGCAAGGGCTGGTTTACGTTTGCAACAATGGAAGAAAAGTATTGTATTGAAAGATCAACTTTTCACTGTCCACATTGCGGAGCAAAAGGCAGAGTAGATGAATTACAAACAAAAACTTGAAATAATAAACCGATGTCAGCGTAATTGGGACAAGGAGTTTGTTATTCCTCAAGAACATTTGGATGAACTTATTGATGTTGCTGCAAATACTCCTACTAAACAATACGAATCATATTATAATCTTTATGTAATAATCAATAAAGAATTAATTGCTGAACTTTTAGATTACACCTATGGATATGTAATGCCTATGAATGGCAAGTATGCAGTGTGGAGAAATCCGCAAATGGGTGCAAGTGCATATTTTATTTGGACTGGAAAAATACCCACTACTGTAAGAAATTTTAAACACGACGGCAGTACTATGCACGAAGAACGTAATGAAAATATTTTTTGCAGTGTTGGGGTGAGTAGCGGAATACTTGCTTATCATGCTGCCGGCTTAGGATATAGTATTGGCTTTAACCGTAACCACTGGAACAAAGATGACGATAGTTATTTTAACAAAAAATTAGGAATTCCTATAGAAGAAAGAATAATACTTGGACAAGGTATAGGCATGCCTAAGTATAATAAACATAATAAAAGTGACGAAGATTGTGTTTTAATAGATGACGAAGTTGTGCAACTTGATAAACCGTTGACATATCCCAGTTTTAGTAGTATGCTTAAACGTAACACTAAGGTAACAATTTATGAATAATTATTTTTTCGAATTTAATATACCAAACTTTGTAAATAAAATTGATGAATTACAAAGAGTTAGACACAAATACAAAAACACAATACAAGACAATATATATAACCCAATTAAAGAAACACTTGATATTGTCGAACACATAAACAGTAAAATAGGGTCGTGCAATCTAAGTATTGCAAAATTAAAAAACAGTATACCTTATAAAAAAGAATCAGACACTCTTATTGTAATGCCATTATGGCGAGTTAAAGATCCATTTTGTTTTTATAGAAATGATCATAAAATTGAAAGACTACGTTTTACAAAACCAACATTGATTAATACAGATTGCATGTGGGGATGTCCTGCTAACGATAGTGATGTTTGGTTATTGTGCTTACACTCTAAAAACAGTTTTGAACATATAAAAAATATACTGCAATAAATATTGCAATGCACGATATATTTTTTGTACTGCCGCACACATCAGACAATCCACATGCAAGTATTTTTACAAAGAACAAAGGCGCTAAACCTACAACGCACTTTGAATTGTACTTTACTCATTTTGACGATTGGACAGCTAAAAATTTTGTAAATGTAGATTATCTTCCTTACATTCCATCAGACACTTTAAAATGTATCAGTTGCTTTATCTATCTTCCGCAAAGTGCAGATTTTGAATTAACCGAAGAGCTACGTGATTTGGTAAACAACGACAACAGCACATATCTATGTTTGTTTAGTATGCACGAAGCACAATTAAATGCAGGGTTATTAGAAAGTGCATTACGTGGTCAGCAAATTAATCCTGATAAAACAATACTAATAAGCAGTAATTTAGAAACACATATGACCAAGCAAAACAATGTAAGACATGTGTTTGCTAATTATTGGGAAAGTTACACAAGACGTTGTTGGCGCCTACTAAACGGAACAAGTAGAATTAATCCGCAGCAAAGACTAGAAAGTTTGCCTACTGCTGGTAAAAAATTTATAAGTTTGAATAGAAACTTAAAACCACATAGAGTTTGGTGGTATTACGCTATGTGTAAAAGCAAAATAGTAGATCAAGGCCATGTTAGTTATCTATTACCCGAAATAGATCCAAAAATACATGACAATTTGGTACGCCGTACAAGTGTACTAGATAAAATTCCTGATACAATTCGACGAGATTTTTATCAAGACTTTAAAAATAATTGCCCTACTCGAATACTTGATGAAATTGATAACAATTGGCTAGTAAACTTCCAAGGCACTATTACAGATTATTATCATGATAGTTTGTTTAGTTTGATTACAGAAAGTGATCAAAAGAAAAATCTTATAAGCGAAAAAACATGGAAGGCAGTTTATCATATGCATCCGTTTTTTATCATTGGCAATCCTGAACAAGCAGAAACACTTAGACAACGTGGTTACTATACATTTGAAGATATGTTTGGTGTAGACAGTGTAGATAATTACAAAGAAGCTATAAAACTATGTAGCAATGTTAAAATAAAAAAATTAAACATGTGGAGAACACAAGTACAAAATGTTTTCCCTAAATTAGAACACAATTTAATGAACTTTATACATCGTACAATCAGCTGGCGTGATATAGAGAAAGACATAATAAAGGCAATACATGGATAACGAAAATTTTTGCATGGCACCGTGGGTGCATATGAGTGTATGGCAAACTGGAGATGCTTATCCGTGCTGCATATATGATTGGACTAAAAGTGTAGGAAACATCAACCACCAAGGCTTTGCTGGAGTATGGAACAGCAAAGATATGAAGCAACTGAGATTGCGCATGTTAAACAATCAAGTAAGTGAAGGATGTGCAAAATGCAATTACTATGACAAACAAGGTATACTTAGTTATAGGTACAAGTTTAATAACGAATACGATCATCATTACAATCTAGTAGAACAAACAAACAGCGACGGTAGTGTTGATAAATTAAACATTGCATATTTTGATGTAAGATTTAGTAATTTGTGCAATATGAAATGTAGAACGTGCGGCCCGCATTTCAGCAGCAAATGGGCCGAAGACACTGACGGCAAACCTAAAATTGTAGAAATCAATCATCCTGAGATGTGGAATGAAATAACTACAATGCTGCCTACTATAGAAGAAATATATTTTACAGGTGGCGAAAGTATGTTTATGGAACAGCATTATAGACTGTTAGACATGCTGATTGAAAACAAATGTAAACCAAAACTAACATATAATAGTAATGCAAGTCGATTAGCGTTGGGCAGCAAACATATAGACAATTATTGGCAACATTTTGATAATATATTTTACGGAGTTAGTTTGGATCAAATAGGCCCAAAAGCAGAATACACAAGACATGGACAACCTTGGAATACTATTTTTGATAATTTGTGTTACATAAGAGATAATTTTAAACAAGTAACTATACAGCCTAACCCGACTATCAATGTGTTAAACATATTAGATTTGAGAAAAATAATACTATTTTTGTTTGACAATAACCTTGCTACTGACTTTGATATAAATTTAAGTAATATATTAGTAGGCCCAACTTGGCTCAGTATTACTATATTACCAGACGAATTAAAAGAATGTGCTAAAAACAGTTTAGAACAATTAAAGATAGACTTAAATCAATATAACATGTATAATGAACGTAAGCAATTTTTGATTGACGGTATTGATAGTATCATAAACTATTTGTACAGTAGAAATGATCAAAACTTAATAAAAGAATTTAAAGTTGAAATGCAAAAAACAGATAAAATAAGAAATGAAAATTTTCTAACAGTATTTCCAGAATTGGCGGTGTTGTATGAGTGATAATAAAACCTTTTGTATGATGCCCTGGGTGCATATGCATATGTGGCCAGCCGGATATACATATCCATGTTGTATGGCCGATCCCGAACTACCAATAGGAAATACACAAGACCAAAGTTTGCAAGAAATATGGAACGGGCCTGATATGCGTCAGTTACGTCTCAATATGTTGCAGGACAAAAAGTCAGATATTTGTAGACGCTGTTATGAACTAGAAGACAGTGATGTTTGGACACTACGTAAAAGTTCAAATGAAAATTTTAAACATCATACAGCAAAAGTTGAAAGCACTAGTGATGACGGCAGTGCTGGTGATGTAAACTTGGCATACATGGATATACGTTTTAGTAATTTGTGTAATTTAAAATGTCGTAGTTGTGGCCCACAATTTAGTAGTAGTTGGTTTGAAGATCACAAGCAACTATATGGTAAACTCGAACACGAAAAAATACTCAAAGTACGTGACGATATGCTTGACTTTATGGATGAGCTTGAACCATTGTTAAACAGTGTAGAACGTGTATACTGGGCAGGCGGCGAGCCTCTTATTACAGATGAACATTACCGTATCCTTGACAAATGGATTGAAATGGGCAAGCGAGATGTTGTAATGGATTACACAACTAATTTTACACAAATGCGTTATAAAAAGAAAACTGCTTTTGAATATTGGAATGCCTTTGAAGATGTTCGTGTGGCTGCAAGTTTAGATGCCAATCATGCTCGTGGTGAATACTTGCGTAAGAATATGGTGTGGAGTGAAGTTGTGCAAAATAGACGCACAATGATAGAACAGTGTCCGCATGTGTATTTTGAAATTACGCCTACTGTAAGTGCTTACAACGTGCTTAACCTACCAGATTTCCATAAAGAATGGATCGAAGAAGGATTACTGCAACCAAGGGCAATACGTATCAACATGCTTTTAGATCCTAGTTATATGCGTTTTCAAATTCTTCCGCCTGCAATGAAAGAACAAGTTCGCAAACGTTATCAAGAACATTTTGATTATTTGAAACAATTTGACGATGTTGAAAATGTAATAAATGATTTTAAAAATGTAATAAAATTTTTAGATAAGGATCGTACTGACGAAATTGAAATGTTTTTGTTTAAAACCAATCGTATAGATAGATTACGACAAGAAAATTTGTTTGATGTATTTCCTGAACTAAGAGATTTAAAATGAAGCAAATATGGATATTTGGCGACAGTTATGGAGAGAATTGTAAATTAAAATTTCCTCAATCTCCTACATATCAATGGCCTGTCGAAATTAGCAAAGTGACTAATGTTAAAAATTTTGCATTTGCTGGTTGCGGACCTGAAACACAATTAGATTATCTGTTGGATAAAATAATACAAAACAACACAACTAATATAGATGTTATATTTTTTATAAGTCATCCAATGAGAAAGCCTTATAACTTTTACGAAGATCCTAGCCACCAAACATATATTAAATCTTTTTTTAACGAAGTTACTAATTTAAATCAATATGCAAAGTATGACGATTATATTAAAAAAGATGTATTATACAATGATATAAATTGCGAAACACAAGTTTACAAATATTTGTGTACATTAAAAGAACTAAGCAAATACGTCAATAAAATGTTGGTATACACCAACTTTATTCTTTTGCCTGACAATTTAGTCAAAGATGTAAACACTGATAGTTTTCATTTTATGAATATGCCATTAGCGTTTATTGATTACGAAGCCGACCCTCAAACTCCTAATCATTTAAGAGAAGTTAATCATAAAACAATGTATAAGCAAATTTTTTCATATTTTACAAAAGGAACTTCTATAGATATTTTTAAGTTTAAAAATCTTAGTCCAGATGTTTGGAAAAAAGAAAAAATTAGAAAAGAGGTGCTATAATGAAAAAGTTATGGATATTTGGAGATAGTTTTGCAGACCCAGATTACAACATTACTGGCGCCGAACACTATCAGTGGTGTAAAAGGCTGGAACAACACTATGAAGTTACTAATATGGCAGTGTACGGCAGTGGACCACAATGGAGTCTAAATAATTTTTTAAAAATGTTAGATAGTGCTGATAAAAATACCAATGTGCTGTTTATCGAAAGTACTGTTTATAGACTTGATTTAGGATGTTGGGAAAAACCTAAAAACCAAATAGCAATACACAAAATTGCAAAAGGACAAAACCGTCATCCGCAAAGCGAATTTCTCAAAGGTGTGGTAAAATATGTGCTAACAGAAGATTTTGAAAATGCAGAACCATTGAAGATACTTGCTACTGTACAAAACTTGAGTAGGTATGTTAACAAAATACTTTACTTGCCTGTAATTGAAGCACCTTTTAGAAAATATGGCATAAACAAAAAAGTAAAAAACTTTTATATGCCAGATTTTAGACTAATGGAAAAAAGTGATGCAGAACCCGAATGCAAACGTCCGTGGCCCGATGGCGATATTAGGTGCAATCATTTTAGTGAATACAACCATGACTACATGTACAATTTAATTACAGGATACTTTAATGACTGATACTTACTGTGTTTACCCTTTTATAAATGTTCATACAAATACAGACGGTAGGTGTAAACTATGCTGTCATGTATACAGTGAAGATTATATACAAGTGGATGGCAAGGATGCAGTACTTGGTAAAACTGATTGGTGGAACATTTGGAACAGCAAGTACATGTTGGATGTACGTGCCAATATGTATGCTGGCAAACCTGTTAAGGAATGTAATCGTTGTTATGAACACGAAGCTAAAGGATTGCAAAGCAGTAGACAATGGGCCAACGAAAACTATAGTATGCCCAACCACGGCAATCCTACACACTTGGAGTTAAGGCTTGGTAATCATTGTAATTTAAAATGTAATAGTTGTTGGAGTGTTAGTAGTGATAACATTTACAAAGAGCGTAAGAAAATACTTGCCAATGAAACTGTACCCAAATGGTTAGATGATCAATGGCAACATGAAATACGTAGTGTAGAGGCACACGACTGGGCATGGTACGAAACACAAGAGTTTAGAGACTTTGTAGACAGCGTAGCACCTACGCTAGAACGACTGTACTTAACTGGTGGCGAGCCTACACTAATACAAGCCAATCAATACGTGTTAGACAAGCTCGTTGAGGCTGGCAATAGCAAGTGTCATGTAGCGTGGACTACCAATATGACAACATGGCCTGAAGGCTTTTATGATAAACTAGCGTTCTTTGATAGTAGCGAAGTACAGATGAGCATTGATGGATACGGAGATCACAATAGATATATTCGTTATCCAACTGATTGGAGCAAAGTACAGGAAAACTTTGATAAAGCAATGATGTTACCGGCCAAAGTTCAATTAAAAATATACTTTGTGTATCAGGCGTGGAATGTATTTGATGTTGCAAGATTAATACATTGGCTAGATACAAATCAAACTAGACGTGTGGATTTTGTGCCTATATTCTTAGAGCATCCTGATCATCTACATAGTTGTGTATGGCCAAGAGAAACACAGCATTATATTATTGGACAACTGCTAACAATAGAAACAGTTAGGCATAGAGATCCTGTTCAAAGAATCATTAACTACACACAGAATACTAATAAATATTCAGTAGAAAATCTGCAACGTATGAAGCAGTTTATAGACATTAATGATAGATATAGAAAATACAAGTTTGCTGATGTATTTCCTAAATTGAATTATATATTGGAAGAATCATGCAAGACATAAAAGCAATACTACCTGCAAAGGATAAATGGGTAAGCCTGGTGTGGCAGGTAAATGACTGGTGCAACTTCCGTTGTACATATTGCAGCGAATGGAACTGGGCTGGTCGTAATAAAAATGATGACGATATTGAAACAATTGTAAACACGTTAGAAAAAATTATTAAAACCTATCAAGACTTGGGATACAGATATTTCAAATTGTATCTTAGTGGAGGTGAACCTACTTATTGGAAAGCATTACTTCCTGTTGTAAACAAATTTAGAGAAATGGTTGAATGGCCCGGCAGCAGTGTAGGTATTAATACAAATTTTAGTAGACCGTTGCATTGGTGGGAAGAACATCATGCACTATTTGAAGATGTAGTAGCAAGTTATCATCCAGAATGGACCAAAGAAGAAAAGTACATGCAAAACTACAAGTTCTTACAGGATAAGAAAAATTACTTGTGTAGCCGTGTAATGATGCAAAAAGAAAACTTTCAACAATGTGTTGATTTTACAAACCGCATAAAAAATGAATGTGATAATTATATCATAGAATATGCTCCTGTTTATGATGCATTACGACCTAGTACAGAACCTTATCATTACGATGACCCGGATCAGCTTGCATTTATTAAAAGTCATACAACTGATAGACAACAAAAAATAGAAGTTAAAAAACTTCCTAATTATGCTTGGGCAAAAGTTAGATATGAAGATAATAGTATAGAGCCAATTGATACAAATGCTATCATTGTCGAAGGCAAAAACTTTTTCAAAGGATGGACTTGTAATATACACGAAAGTTTACATATACATCCTAATGGCAATATACAGCAAGCAAGTTGCGGAGTAGGTCCTATTGTTGGCAATATTGTAAAAGGCGAGTTCAACAACTTGCTTACTGAAGGCGTTATATGTCCAAAGCACCATTGCCATTGTGCTGCTGATTTTAATATTACAAAAGCAAGACCAGAGTATGCACACGAAATATAATAAAGATACCTATTGTCATGCTGCAATGAGTAGTTACAGTGTACACGGCAACGGTCGGGTGCGACCTTGTTGTATGAGCAAAGTTTCTACTAATACATATATGCCTGGTACAGACTTTAGTAGTTTTAAAAATACACAGAATTTTCAGACAGGAGAAAATTTACAGGAATTTATTAATGATGCTGCACTTGTTGATATACGCAACGCAATGATTAATGGAGAAAAGCACGAGGCCTGTAAAGAGTGTTGGAAATTAGAAGAACGTGGTGTACAAAGTTTTAGACAAATACAAAACGATCTATACAAAGACGATATTCAACAAACACTTGAAATGTTGAATGATACTGGATATTTAGATGCAGCAGCAATAACTTATTTAGATTTAACATTAGGTAATGTATGCAATCTCAAATGTCGTAGTTGTAATCCCTGGGCAAGTCATAGTTGGATAGAAGAAGGTCCTACAGTACCACACAGTGAATTTACTGAAACTACATACAAGGTTGCTGTAATGAGCAGCAAGAATCCATGGTTTATGGATGCATTTTACAATGGATATTTTGATGCTGTATTAAGTCGTGTTAAAGTTATAAATTTTTTAGGCGGAGAGCCATTAGTAGTAAAAGAACATTATGACTGGCTAGAACATATTGTTGAAAACGGTTGGGCAAAAAACATTAAACTACAATACAACAGTAATGGCACTACAATACCCAAACGTGTACTTGAATTGTGGACACATTTCAAACATGTAACAGTTAGTTTGAGCTTAGACGCAGTAAATGAACTTGCTTACTACGTTCGCTTTCCTAGCAAGTGGCATGTTGTACAAAAAAATGTAGGCAAACTTGCTACACATGCTAGAGAGCATAAAAATCTAAATGTACAAACGCATATGACATTAAGTTGTTTAAACATACATGATTTACCTAATATGTTAGCATGGTGTAAACAACAGTACGATACATGGCATTATGTACAAAAAGGAGACAACTGGACACACTACGGTTATATTAATTGTATTCCTCATTTTAATATTGTAGAGATGCCTTACAATATGCACATGAGACATTTACCTCAGATAGAAAAAACAAAATTAGATCGTATGTTAACCGAACAGTATTTAAAATACAAAAACAGTGATATGCCAGATTGGGAACACGCAAGTTTGGAAAATATCAAAGGACTAAAAAACATATTAGGACAATCACGTGATGAAACTGAATGGCAAAAGTTTTTAGAAAATACTTTAGTAAGCGACAATTACAGACGTGTAAATATTGTTGATTATATACCGTGGATGGAGGAATACATTGAAACTAGTAGTAATAGGTGACAGTTGGGCAGCTGGTTATTTTATTGATAGTGATAAACCAAACTTGCCTGAATGTTATGAATATAGTTTTGCACACACATACGGTAAAATTAGTAATTTAATTACCAATGTAGAAAATCTCAGTTGCAGAGGTAGAAGTCAGCAGTACATTAGCTGGCGCCTACATAGATATATGAAAACTAATGATGTTTCGAATACTGCATTTTTATTTGTGTTTAGCAGTGCTTTAAGATTAGGAATGCCTTTCAAGAATTATTCTATAACTGATCCTTTATATATACCATACAAAAGCGAACACGAAATTGGATTGGATAATTTTGATCAAGCAGAACACGAAAACGAAATACACAAGCACGGAATCGAAAATCTTTGTAAAAAAATGAGAGTAAAGTTTGCATTTATTGATGCATTTGAAAATACAAATAAAAATAGTTTGATAAAAACACAAACTGAATATTACATAAATGCTAACAAGCCTAATAATACGTTAGCAGATATAATACTGCAAAGATATTGCAAAGCAGACAACAGAAATGTTTTACACTTATTAAAAGAACAGAAAAACAAAAATCCGTTTATTTCTCCTTGCTTGCATCCGAGTATAGAAGGACACAAATATATAGCACTAAAATTAAAGGATTATATTGATGCAAAATTTAGTTAGTTTTGGAGACGGGCATACATTTGGCTCTTTACTGGATAATACAAATTATTTTAGTGAGAATAACAAAAAAGATAGCTATGCAGGATTACTTGCACAACGCAACGAACTTAATTTAATTAATTACGGAACTACATTTCCTAGTAATAGAGGCATTTACAGAGACGTACTAAATCATGTAACAGTACCGGGCAATCCAGAAACTGATTTCCTATTGATTAATTGGACACGTATTGATAGATGCGAACTAAGATACAGCGATGGAACTGAAAATCACAATAAATGGATGGGCCCAAGAGTTGACACCCGTTATTATACAATAGGTCCAGAAACATTGCCTTGGGATCTAAGCAAAGATGTTTCTAAAATACTCAAATTTAGAGAAGAACTATTAACTTTCAATCAACATTTTGAAAGTACAATAAATGATATATTCTGTTTGCAAAAAACGTTAGATGCGTTGGGCTACAAATATTTAATGGTAAACAGTTTTGTAAATTTAAATCAAAGTGGTCGCTTTGCTAATATTATTAATGAAATAAACAACATAAGGTATTTTTACGCAATCGAGCCTGACAAAAGTTTTAGAGGATGGGCTAGAGCTGGAAGTTTTTTTGAAACACCGTGCGGGCACTTCAAATATGATGCACATAGTAGATTTGCAGAATTATTAGACAATTATATTCACGAGTATAATTTGATAAATGGATAATATCAATCGTCAATTGATAAGCAAAGTTTTTTCGTATGCTACAAATGATTATAATCATCGTTTTGGTTTTGACGACGAAAATCAAAAAAACACAAGACAACTTATAACAGCAATAGACAATCAAAAAACTTTCTTATTCAAACAAGGAATACGCACAGGCACTCGTGTGTGGATAGATAGTAATAATGTTTGTTTCTGCTACCTTGCAACTGTTATTGCATTATGTGAATTAGGTACAATTTTTGATCTCAATGCAGAATTAATAATAGGCAATCAAATTGATTTAGAAGAATTGTATTCGTTTAAAAGTAGAGATAGTGTGTTTACTCATCAAATGCGTCAAAGACGAGTACGTAAAGACACATTATTATATGATAAAAAAACTCATTATACTGTAATCAATACAGCAAGAGAATGGTTGCCTATTTACAAAGGACATGTTTTAATAGTTACGCATCCTAGTATACAAAAACACATTGACACAATACTGTTGCCATTACTAATAAGCAATAATGTTAAGCAAATTTCAGCAATTGGAGTAAACAATATTGAACAGGCAAAAAGTAAAATTGAGCATCTGTGTCAACATATAGGTGCTACTCAAATAATATCATACAATGATTACTTGCCGTATTTAAAAATCTCTGATGAAACAAAAATATTTAATTATACTTGACATTTGGTAATTATAGCTGTATACTATTTGAGTAGCACCTACTATGAGGCGTAATCAATGAGAACACAACCGCAAAACATTATCAAACTTCTAGAAGCAGACAACAGTCGTCTAGCAAAAGAGGCAATTTTATTAGAAGCAATGGATGAAGGGTTGCCAGAGTTCTTTGAAGGTCTTACTATGGCACTTGATCCGCTTGTTACATTTGGCGTCAAACAAGTGCCCGAAGCAACTGTAGACGGTCAAGGGCTTGCATGGCCTACATTTAAAGAACTATGCCGTAAACTTATTAATCGTAGCCTTACAGGACACGCTGCCCGTGATGCAATCATTCTGTGTAAGGATACTGCAACTGTAGAACAGTGGAATGGCTTTTACAGACGCATCTTGATCAAAGACCTACGCTGTGGTGTAAGTGAAAAGACTGTTAACAAAGTAGCACCTGGCACTGTACCTGTGTTTACCTGCGCACTAGCACACGACAGTGCCAAGCACGAAAAGAAGATGAAGGGTAAAAAACAGATTGAAGTCAAACTAGACGGTGTAAGAGTACTAGCAGTGTGTCGTAAAGGTAAGGTAGAACTGTTCTCACGTAACGGCAAACAGTTTCATAACTTTCCACACATCATTAAAGAGATCGAAAACGTTCTAAGTTGTACACCTGCTCCATATGACTGTGTGCTAGACGGCGAAGTAATGAGTGCAGACTTCCAAGACCTTATGAAGCAACTGCAACGCAAGGATGGCAAGAAAGCAAATGACGCTGTACTACACTTGTTTGATTTTATTCCACTGTCAGACTTTTTGAAAGGTGGCTGGGATAAACCACAAACATATCGTAGCAATCTAGTTAAGTACTGGGTATTAGAAAATAATGATATCTTAGAGCATGTACAAGCATGTGAATGGGAAGATGTTGACTTGGATACACCAGAAGGACAAGAACGCTTTGTAGCGTTAAATAAAGCGGCTGTAGACGGTGGTTACGAAGGTGTTATGATTAAAGACGTTGATGCTCCTTATGAGTGTAAACGAACACACGCTTGGCTCAAAGCCAAACCGTTTATTGAAGTGACATTGGAGGTGAAAGATGTCGAAGAAGGAACAGGACGAAACGAAGGACGCCTTGGAGCGTTGGTATGCGCTGGAGAGGACGATGGACGAATGGTCCAGGTCAATTGCGGTAGCGGGTTTAGTGATGCTAATCGTGATGATTTTTGGAGCAGCCGGGACACTCTTGTGGGGCAGCTTGTAGAAGTAAGAGCAGACGCTATTACACAAAACCAAGACGGTACATACAGCCTGCGCTTTCCACGATTTAAAACATTCCGAGGCTTTGAGCCAGGAGAGAAGATTTAATGACTTCTTGGGCATCAACATTGGGAATGTTACCCGGATCGGTTGAGATTGGAATCGCGCAGGCAAAGACAATGCAGATTGATATGCCTCTTGTTGTTCAAGGCAGAGATGTCTTAAAAGAACTTGACGAGATGCGTGATGCACTACTGTTAATCAAACGTGACGTATATATGGAAGCCAAGTATCCTCGATTAAAAGAAATCAAAGACGAGTACGAAGCGCAACTTGCAAAGTATAAAACATTTGATATATTGAAAGACTCAAAATGATTAGAACGTATGACATAGTAATCACAATGTATTCTTCATTCCTAACGATATGAAATATGGAACCAAGATAGATGCGTGATGAATTAGAAAACTTTAAGAAAAAATATCGAGCCCACGTTCAAGAAGGGCATAGACGCTATGCTGTACCTAAGCGTATGAATATGGGTTCACTGTTGTCTAAGTATGAACCGTTTGATCTCGACTTTGAATACGAACGCAGTGTTCAGATTGATATGAGTCAGCGTGACTTTGAACAGTTGATTGGTATGGAAAAATACTGGGTAGAACAATTGTCTTGGCAAAATATTAATCAGTATTCCGGACACCCCAAATCGATTGTAGAGAAACACGAGCGTGAACTGCGTATTCGCAACAAAAATCCCGCAGCAAAAATTGCTTATGAAAAGTATCAAAACCTGTTGAGTATGGTGGATAGCTACTATGATTAAAGTTCCGTTTACATGTGAAGCACACGAAGTTAAAAACACAAACGAACTCAGTCACTTCTTGCAACGCTATCAAGGTATGCCTTGGTTGGCATACTTGTTGGAAAATGCTATAAAAGTAGAAAGTGAGAAATACTATGATTCAGCATCTTTTCAGTATGTTGTAAACTTTCACTTTCAACTTGAACCAAAAAAAGAAACATTCTATAGGATTAAATATGGCGATGGACTTTAAACTACCTGTGCTATACAGCAGAGCAGATCCAAAACAACGCAGACTAGTACGTGAGCAGTATGTTCGTGAGCAAGGCGGCTTGTGCTATTGGTGTAAACAACCGTTGACCGGTCCAGCAGCAGAAGATGTTAGAAAGAAAAAAATAAACTGGAGTTTGTTCCCTCCGGGCTTTAGAAAGCATCCTGTTCATCTACAGCATGATCACAGTTCAGACTTGACAGAAGGTGCTGTTCATGCTATATGTAATGCAGTAATGTGGCAATACTATGGAAGATAAAATGACACGCAAATATGCACTCGAAATAGTTCTTGACTATTACGGCGTCTGACTATATAGTAAACAGATAGCAAGGAGAATAAGATGGCAAGAGCAAACAAAGCAGCAGCGAAACCTAAAAAGAAAACAGTAAGAGCAGTACGCCGCGGCGCAAATATGATGCCTCTTATGCCTTCTAAAGGTCTTACTTGGAATAAAGCAAAGTATTACACTCATTACGAAGTAGAATCAAAAGAATGGCTGACAACAGTTAAAACATATATTAAAAATAACTACGATAAGAAAGTGGTTAGTGCTATTAATAAGTTACCAGATTGGAAGGTCGGTGGAAAAAGTCATTGGACTTGTGCTGCATACCTTTTAGAAAATCAACCTGCTCTTGTGCCTACACAATACGAAGAAGGTCTTAGAAAATGGATTCTTGAACTTGCTGAAGAAGGGGAAGCTGTTGTACAAGAAAAGAAGGTAGAAGAAAAAACTAAAAAGAATGTGCATGTTCCTACCATTCAAGAACGTATTTCTGAACAAGCACAAGAAGCATGTGAAGCTATTGAAGAATGGCTTGACGGCTTTATTACTGACAAAAAGAAGTTTGATCCTAAGGGGTTTAACTTTACAAAACATTTTTTAGATAAAAAAGTTACACAAGCACATGCACGTAAGATTAAAAAATACTATATAAGCGAGTTAGAGGAAGCTCACTTAATACAAAAACTTCCAACACCTGGTGAAATTAATCGTGTTAAAGACGAACACGAAGCAGACATGCTACTACAGCTACGCGAAGGATACAGTCACCTTACTAAGAAAGACGCTAATACATACTTAGAAGCATTAGAGACGCTACACGGCGCTTGTGACCTTGTTATAGACACTGCTAAAGCTACACGTAAGCCTAAAACTAAAAAGGCGCCAAGCAAAGAAAAGTTGATTGCTAAGTTAAAGTATCTCGAGCGTGACGAAAAACTACAACTAGTAAGTGTTAATCCACTTGAACTGATTGATGCAAAAGAAGTTTGGGTGTACAACACAAAAACACGCAAACTAGGAAAATATGTAGCAGAAGATCATACTACTATACAAGTCAAAGGCACTACGTTGTTGTTCTTTGATGAAAAACATAGTATTCAAAAAACACTGCGGAAGCCTGATGAAACACTCAAGGCATTTAAAAAAGCAGGCAAAGTACAACTTCGTAAGTTTATGGAAGATATTAAAACCACAGACATTAAACTAAATGGTCGTTTAAATAGTGATACTATTATTCTAAAATGCATACAATAAATACTGTATGAATAAAAGTACTAAAATTGAAAAACAAGTAGCACGTTGGGACTTATATGCAAAAATAACCCCAACGTTTTTTTTAGTTGCATCCGCAATATTACTCACCTATGGCATAACAAGTTTTGACACATTGTTTAATATTGGAATGGTACTATTTGCGTTTACTGCTGTCGCCTGGTGGTTTTGGACTATAATAACTATAAAATACATTATTAAGACTATGACATCAGCAACCAACGACTTACTAGAAGTCAAACAAGACCTTAAAGAGATTAGAGAGGAGTTCGTAGATGACTCCAACTAGAACAATACTACTCAATATAATAAGCGGATTAAGTTTAGCTACCTGTATTATATTTGGTGTAACTTATGTGAGTTTTAAAAACGCCAGTGTATTCCAAGATATAAAGATTGAAATAACAAACAACCCTATTACAAATAATAATGATATAGAGTTTATGATGATGGGTTATAAACCTTATGAATGTGCTAGTACACGAGTATATGGCGTAGCATATGCAGATGGCGGCCATATGTATAGACTAGACAAGTTTACAAAACAATACACTCGCAACACACGCCCCAGAGAATCTGTTCCTAATCAATGGGCGATGGCTATTCCGGAGGATATGATAGTAGGTGGGGAATACCGTGTGAGCATGACAGGCGAGTTTATGTGCAATCATTGGATATTCCAAGTTCCTAAAGTTCAAACATACGGAAATATATTATTAATTGTAGAACCACTTGACAACAATCAATAAGTATAGTATTATACTAATAAGGACTTAGCGTCAACCCTTCTAATTCTGCCGCTCTTATTAAGGAGAATATTATGGCTTATTATAGCACAAAAACATATGGACACAACATTGGACTAAGTGCAGTGTTCCGTCAACCACACGCAGATCATTCACATTGTAAGTTTTTACACGGATATAGTTTAGGATTCAAGTTTACATTTGGATGCAGTGAACTAGACAACAAAAACTGGGCAGTAGACTTTGGAGGACTTAAACCTCTTAAGGCATGGCTAGAAGATACATTTGATCATAAGACAGTTATCGACAGAGAAGATCCTTTCATGTACAAGTTTGCAGAACTAGAAAACATGGGACTGTGTGAGATTACAGTACTGGATGGTGTTGGTGCAGAAAGGTTTGCATATCACGCTTGGAAGTTTGCAGACAACTTAGTACGTGAACTGTCAGATGGACGTTGTTGGTGTGTAAGTGTAGAATGTATGGAGCATGGAGCAAACAGTGCAATCTACAAAGCAATGGACTGAAACCAAACAAGTGCGCAAAGCAAGGAAGGCTCGTGAAAAAGCCTTGACTGAACTAGCGCAACTAGACCAAGAAATGGGGTTGCTAGATGTAGCCCCATTATCTTCTAAGAACTATGTAGCATGTTTAAAATGGGGCACCAAGTACAATGCTGAATATGTAAACAAACTATACCGCATGGTAGATAGAAATATTACTATACCATATGAGTTTGTATGCTTTACAGAAAATACAACAGGATTAGATAAAAATATTAAAACTTATTCATTGCCTAAACTAA